>Ga0272447_1000216_pt1 | contig 45110 bp, 39 predicted proteins | sample YNPCB0133_FD_194589 | JGI IMG/M metagenome (GOLD analysis project Ga0272447, IMG submission 194589) | Hot spring microbial mat communities from Yellowstone National Park, WY, United States - YNP-CB-013-3 | ecosystem: Environmental > Aquatic > Thermal springs > Hot (42-90C) > Sediment | place... | reverse complement strand
CAAAGGGATTTGCAGGTGACGGGTGTTCTTCCGGAACATTCCGTTCTCCCCCGGCAAAGTTTTCTGGAATTATAGCCGATTCTCCCATTTCGGGAAAGACGAGCAGGCAACTCCTACCCTTTTTGCAATGGATTCAGTCATAGCAAAACTAATCGTCCGGGTTAATTTTTTGAATGTCCCTGCATGGGCCGCGATATATAAGATTGCGTGCAGGAGCGAGACTGGACGTACGAGCGCCCGTGGACAGAGCCCCAGGCATCCGGCAAGATCCCCACGATGATTAAGAGAAGAGAGCGTCCTCAGTGGGGAGCGGAGGGGGAGTCAGGGACCCCTAAAAGCAGGCGAGAAGGGTGAATGGAAGCCCTCTTGCTGGGCCGGGATCCCTCCAGCGCCGCCCTGGAGCTCCGGGTGACCCTCCACGCGCTCCACCGGGCCCTGGAGCCCACCCGGCGGCCTGGGGAGCCGCCGTTCTGCGTGATCCGGGAGGGAGGGTTCCTCCGCCTGAACCCCCAGGCCTCCCTCCACATCGATGCCGATCTCTTCACGAGCCTGATCGCCCGTGCCCGGCAGCAGATCACAGAGAAGCCGGAAGTCGCCCTGGGATGGCTCCGGCAGGCGCTGGCCCCATATCAGGGGGAGTTTCTGGAGGAATGCCGCCATGAGGAGTGGGCTGCCCCGGCGCGGGAGCGGCTGCTGGCCCTCTACCTGAACGCCACCGAACAAGCGGCCCGCCTTCTGGCCGAGCAAGGGGCCTGGGAGAATGTGGCTGCCCTGGCTCAGGCCCTCCTGGAACGGGACCCTTATCGCGAGGCCGCCTGAGGCCTCTTGGTCCGGGCCTGGTGGACGCTGGGGCACCGCGCCCTTGCCCTCCGCACCCTGGAGCGCTTCCGCCGCCGCATGCGACAGGACCTGGGCGTGGAGCCCTCGCTCTCCCGGCCCGCGCTCCGAACCTTAGGGCCGCGACGCTCAGGCGCCCCTCCAGGCCCGGGCCCCTCCTGCGCCCCCTGGCCGAACTCCCTGCTCCAAGCCCGCGGCTTTCCCAGGCCGCTGGCTCCGAAGCTCAGAATCCGCGAAAATTGAACTTAAGAAAGGGGCAGCGAGATCTTCAAATCCGGCGCAAGAGGAACCGATGAGAAGCGAAGAACCTGCGGGGGGCTTTCCGAAGGATCGGGGACCGAGGCGGAGCGCGCGGAGCCCAGACGGCCTCCGCGCCACCTGGTCTGGAGCACGGACCGCCTGGACCTCCGCGATCCCTTCCAGCGCAAATGGTATATCCGCCAGGTCCTCCTCCGCGGCCGGGAGGAGGACCTCCGGACGCTGGACCGGAAGGAGGTGGCGGAGATCCTCGAGGAGCTGAACCTGCCATCTCCGCTCCACTGTCTCTGGGAGATGTCTCTGGAGAGGAAAGGTCTTGTTAAAAAGAAGCGCTCCTCCTCCTGGCCGCCTTGCCCGACCAGGAGCACTTTGGTCGGACGGGCGGAACGGCCATGGCGGAGTTCTATCTCGGGCATCGGATTTCGTTGGATTTGGATCTGCTCACTACACAGGAAGGCCTGGTGGGGCCTTTCTCCTATGCGCTGGAAAGGCGATTCCGGGAAAAGGAATGGGGGGTGAAAATCCTCCGGCGCTTCGCCGCGTTCGCGGGGATGCTCCTAGAGAAATCCGGGAAGGAGATCCGTCTGGATCGGGCATGGGATGCCCCTTTTCGGTTCGCTCCCCCTCTCCGATCGGAATACGGTGTTCTGGTCAACGATTGGGAGGACTTAAAAGCGGAAAAACGCTGGCCTATTACAGACGCGCAGAACCTCGGGATGCGGTCGACCTTTACTTTCTGCTTGAAGAGCGTTCCATAGAACACTTGATGGAGCTGGCTGCGCGGAGGGATACGGGGTTTGATCGTTACGGGTCCGCCGTGGCCTTGAGCCGGGCCGAGGGATTCCCGGACGATGGCCGGTCCGGATGGTCCAGCCTTTTGAACCGAAGCGCTTGAGGGATCGCTTTCGTTCCCTGGCTCTAGAGCTGATGGATCGGTTGACCGGGGAGCCGGTGGAAGGATCCGCCCCGCAGGAGAAGCCGGGAGAGTGACCTATCTGTTCTCAAGGCGGATCTTTGATGCTCGTGGGATCCCATTGCCTGGGGGTATCCGATGCGACGCCTTCTGATCCGCTGGGCGCTAAACTCGCTGGCCCTGTGGGTGGTTTCCCGGATCTACCCCGGGGTGTCCTTCCGGCCTGACGCAGGGCTGGGGGGCATCCTGTTGGCCGGGCTGGTGCTGGGCCTGGCCAACGCCCTGATCCGTCCCCTCTTGCTTTTCCTCGCCCTTCCCCTGAACCTCCTCACCCTGGGGCTGTTCACCTTCGTCGTCAACGCCGTCATCCTCTATCTGGTCGCCGCCCTCACCCCCCTGGAGGTGAGCGGCTTCCTCCAGGCCTTCATCGGCGCCGTCCTGCTCTCCATCGTCAGCTTCGGCCTGAGCCTTCTGGTAAGGGAGAAATAGGCCCACGAACCAGAGGAGCCAGAACCCGTTTCCTGATTTTAAAATTTATGCTATCATACGCGTTAGACGGACCCTATCGGAGCGATTACAGAAGGGCATGTGAGCAACCCCGGGGATGGGAGGCCAGGATCAGATAGATCTTCCTGGAGGTGTCCGATGCCGGAGCGGAGCGATCTCGATGATCTCATTCGGGATTACGCGAAGCGGCTGGCCCGTGAGATCCAGGCGATGCTCCCCCGTCAACCCACGGAGCCGGAGTTTCGCCCACGTGTGGACCGTCTCCTGGATGAATTCTGCGAGAAGGCTGGGTTGAACCCGCTCTCCAGACTGGAATACACCCTGGCCTCCGGGCGCGCGGATGCGATCTTCAATCGCCTGATCATTGAATACAAGCAGCCAGGAAAGCTATCGGATCACCTCTCCCACCGCGCGACCCGTAAGGCCGTCGAGCAGGTGAAACGTTACCTGACGGATTTGGCCCGCCAGAGCCGGCTGGAGAAGGCCCGCCTGGCCGGGATCGTCACCGATGGCCTTTATATCATCTTCGTTCGCTATCTCGGAGGAAGCGCCCGGGAGGAGGGGCCGGTGAAAGTGGGCCCCGAATCCCTGGAGAAGATGCTGCACTGGCTGGCCGGCCTGGCCTCCGGGAAGCCCCTGACCGCGGAGAACTTAAACGAAGATTTCTCCATCGAGCAGCCGCGCACCCAGAACATCCTGCGGGCCATGATGGAGGGCCTGAGCCGATTCCTCCGGGAGACGCCCCACGGCATGGTCGCCCGCCTCTTCGAGCAATGGCGGCTGTTCTTCAGCGAGTCCATCGACTACGCGGAGGCCTTCGGGGGGCGCAAGCTGGAGCCCCTAAAGAAATGGACGCGCCGGGCAGGCCTGACCATCCACACGCCCGAAGAGGCGGAGCGCTTTTTCTTTGTCCTCCACACCTACTTCGCGCTCCTGGTGAAACTGCTGGCCTGGCTTGCCCTCTCCCGGCACATGGCTGTCCGGCTGGGGGCTCCCGCCTTCGGGGAGCTGCAAACCGCCGACTCGGAGACCCTGCGCCGCCGGCTGGGCGAGATGGAATCCGGCGGGATCTTCCGGGCCTACGGCATCGCCAACCTGCTGGAGGGGGACTTCTTCGCCTGGTATCTCTATGCCTGGAACGATCGCATCGAAAGCGCGCTGCGGGAACTGCTCGACCGCCTGGACAAATACGATCCGGCCACCCTGGCCCTCATCCCTGAGGAAACCCGCGATCTCTTCAAACAGCTCTATCACTACCTTCTGCCCCGGGAGATCCGCCACAACCTGGGGGAATACTACACCCCCGATTGGCTGGCCCAACGCTTGTTGAACCAGGTGGACCCCGAATTCTTCACAGCGGATCCGGAGAGGAACAGATCGGCCCTGCGGCGGAAGCTCCTGACCCAGCGCTGGCTCGACCCTGCCTGCGGCTCGGGAACGTTCCTGGTGCTCCTCATTCGCCGGATGCGCCAGCTGGGCGAGGCCCTTATGGTCCCGGAACGGGATCTCCTCCAGGCCATCCTCCGCAACGTGGTGGGCTTCGATCTCAACCCCCTGGCGGTGCTGACGGCGCGGGTGAACTATCTTTTGGCCATCGCCGATCTGCTGGAGCATCGCACGATTGAGATCACAATCCCCATCTATCTGGCCGATTCGATCCGCATGCCCTCGCGGGGCAAAGAGCTGCGCACAGCAGACGCTTATGAGTTCCCCACCGCTGTTGGCAACTTCCTGGTCCCCGCCGCCGTCTGCGACTCTCCAGAGCGTTTTGATCGCTTTTGCCGCGTTCTGGAGGAGAGCGTGCAAGCAGGCCTCTCCGTGGAGAGCCTCATCGATCGGGTTCGATCCTTCGCCCCGAAGGCTGAGGAATCCCGGCTCCGGGAGCTCTACGAGCAGTTCCTCGAGCTCCACCGGCGCGGCCTGGATGGCTTGTGGGCTCGCCTGCTTCAGAACAACTTCGCCCCCCTCGTCGCAGGCCCATTCGATTGCATCGTAGGCAATCCTCCCTGGATCAACTGGGAACACCTGCCGGATCAGTATCGCAGTGAGTTGCAAACCCTGTGGAGGGAGATGCAGGCCGGAGGTCCTGTGTATCTGGGCAAGAAGTGGGATATTTCTCTTCTGATGGCCCAGGTGGTGATGACCCACCTCCTCAAGCGCGAAGGGCGCCTCGGCTTCGTCATCACCCAGTCCGCGTTCAAGACGAACCTCGGGGGGCGGGATTTCCGGAAGTTCCGCCTGCCGGATCAAAATCAAACCCCTGTGCGGGTGCTCCACGTGGATGATATGGTCTCCCTCCAACCCTTCGAAGGGGCCTCCAACCGAACGGCAGTGATGGTGCTGGAAAAAGGGAAGGCCACCCGCTATCCTGTCCCCTACACACTTTGGCGCAAGGTCCGGGGGAAGCGTTTCACCTACAACAGCACCCTGGATGAGGTGAGGCGCGCCACGCGCCCCTTCAACTTCTATGCCGAACCCGTGGATCCCAGCGATCCCACCTCCCCCTGGCTCACCGCCCGCCCCAAGGCCTTGAAAGCCATCCGCAAGGCGCTGGGCAATTCGGATTACGAAGCGCATGAAGGGGTTAACACCGGAGGCGCCAATGCGGTCTACTGGGTGGACATCGTTTACAAGCGTCCCGATGGACTGGTGGTGGTTCGCAACATCACCGAAGGCGCAAAGGTGAGGGTGGAGGAGGTAACCGAGCCGATCGAAGGGGACTTGCTTTATCCTCTGTTGCGGGGGCGGGATGTGCAACGCTGGAAGGCGGAGCCGTCCGCCCGCATCATCATGACCTATCTGGAGACGCGATCGGGGCCGCGCGTGATTGAGCCTTCGGAGATGGAACGTCGCTATCCGAACACCCTGAGGTATCTCCGACGCTTCGAGTCCGTGTTGAAGCGTCGGGCGGATTACCGGCATTACTTTGGGCCGTCCGGAAAACCCTTCTACGCCATGATGCCCAGGCCCGGATCCTTTGCCCCTTGGAAGGTGATGTGGCGGGAGGTCTCTCATACTCTTGATGCTGCGGTTGCAGGGCCATTCGATGGCAAGCCCACAGTGCCGGATCACACCCTCATCCTTATCGATTGCGCTAGCAAGGAGGAGGCACACTACATTTGTGCCGCGCTGAACTCTGCAGCAGCCCGCCTTAGTGTTCAGGCTTATATCGTCCTTCATCCTGACCCTCACATCCTCGAACACATCCGCATCCCTCGCTTTAACCCGAAGGACCCCGTGCATCGTCGATTGGCGGAGTTGTCCAAGCGGGCGCATGAGGCGGCGAAGAAGGGGGATGCGCAGCGCCTCCGGCAAATCGAGGCGGCCGTGGACCAAGCCGCCGCCCGGCTCTGGGGCCTGACCGACGCGGAGCTCCGGGAGATCCAGCGGAGCCTCGTCGAACTCTGGGGAGGTGAGGAGACTGAAGAGGGGAAAGAATGAACCCCCTGCGAAGCCTTCGGGAGAGCCTGCAGGAGATCGCCCAAAAGGTGGAGGTCCTCCCCGCCATTGGCGGGGCCATCGAGGACCTGGAACGGCCGGACTTCGAGGAACGGGAGGACCATGCCGTCAACGAGGAGGAGCGGGTCTTCGACGCCGTCTTTGAAACCCAGCCCACCCCGCTCTACCGCCCCCTGCAACCCGTCGGGCGGGAGCAGGATCACCGGTATCGCTACTTCCTGGACGGATCCTTCCGCTCCTACTTCCTGGGCACCATCCTGGAGCAGGAGCGGGAATCCCCGGTCCACTTCGCCCAGGTGGGGGCCTGCCTCCTGCGGCGGGAGGACGACGGCTCGGTCCGCCGGGAGGCCCTCGAGGTCCGATCCCTTCTGCTGGCCGGGCGGAAGCGCCTTTCCGAGGAGCTGTGGGAGCTCCTGGAGGAGCGAACCCGCCGCGCCGGCCTCCATCTGGTGGACCTGACGGAACAGGACATCGTCAGCCGCATCCTCTCCGACTTCGATCTGCGCAACAAGGCCGGCGGCAAGGTGCGCTATGAGATGCGCCGCCTGGAGGCCGAGCTGCTCCTGCAGGGGATCCGGCGGGCCCCGCCCGACGCCTGGATCATCGCCGACGGCTCCCTCCTCTTCCAGCCTATCCTGAACGGCCTGCTCCGGGAGTCCGGGATCCCTCGCGTCATCGGCGTCTCCAAGAACTTCCGTAAGGATCCTCAGTTCGTGTTCGGACGCGGCCCCCGGGCCGAACGGCGGAGCATCTATCAGCTTCTGGCCGGCCTGGAGGCGAACTGTCGGACCGTCGCCTTCAGCGCCCAGGGCGGCAAGGTGGTCTTCTGGTATGTCCGCCTGCGGGAGCAGCGCCACCTGGACTACCCGCTGATGGGCGTGGTGAAGGTGGAGCTGGCGAATCCCCCGCAGGAGCCGGTCGACTCCGAGCTGCTGGATCAGCTGTCGGCCGCCCTGCTGGCGGAGCGGAGCGTGACCCCTCACGGCCAGGACCGCCGCTGGCATGCCCACCTGTATCCGATCTTCCTGGCCGAGCGGGCCGTAAAAGAGTGCCTCTTCAGTCGAGAGGTGGTGCAGCAATATATGCGATGGAGGTGAAAGGCCATGGCGGAGATGGGACAGAACGCGCGTCCGATCATCGGCCTGAGCTCCGCAACATCCAGCGACCCCAACACTTCGGACGCTTTCTCCTTCTGGCTGGCGCCGGGCGTCATCGTGAACCCCTTCGACATCGTAGAGGCCGAGCAGGTGGCCCCCCAGGGGACCAGCCGAACTTTCGGCATCGTCACCGCGCTGACCCACACCACGGACGCCCCCACCCATCTTTCCAACTTTATCTCTAATGACTTCGGGCAGGTTGAGACAAGCCCCAACACGGCGCGGCAGGGCACCACGGTGGCCCACATCGCCGTCCTCTCCAACGACCAAGACATTTACATGCCGGTGATGAACGACCGGCCGGTGCGCTTTGCAGATGCCCATGGCGTCCACCTGGCCCTGGGCCTGGACCGCATCCCGGAGCGTTATCGGGTCCCCGCCGGGCTGATCCGCATGTCCAACGGCACAGAGGTCCCGATCTACCTGGACCTGCGCTACGTGCTGGGGCCGGAGGGGGCCCACGTGAACATCACCGGCATCTCCGGGCTGGCCACCAAAACCAGCTACGCGATGTTCCTGATCCAGTCCATCCTCCAGACCGCGAAGCGGACGGGACAGCGGGATCGCATCGCCGTGATCATCCTGAATGTCAAGCACGGCGACCTGCTTTCCATTGACCAGCCCCCCAGGGGAGGCCTGGAGCCGGAACAGCAAGAGATGTGGAAGCGCCTGGGCCTCACCCCCAGGCCCTTTGACAGGGTCTGCTACCTCCTGCCCTACGGCAAGGACACGTCTCGAACCAGGCGGCCGAACAGCTTCCGCCTGCCCGACCGGAACTGGAAGATTTACGCCTACAGCCTTCAGGACACTTACACCAAGCTCGACCTGCTGCTCTCCCAGATCCCGGATCCCCGGGACGCCCTGAGCGCCCTGGTGGGGGAGATCACCGCCGGCCTGTCAGACCCGAAGACCGGCCAATGGGGGCCAAGGGAGAAATGGGGGAAAGTAACGGATTGGCGATCCCTCCTCTATGGGCCGCCGCTGGTGGACCCCAAGACCGAGCAGAGCCAGAAGGTGGACGAGGTGCTGCCGGTCACCGTAGGCCGCTTCCGCCGCATCCTGCGGCGGATCGTGGAAACCCGACAGAGCGGTCTCTTTGTCTCCCAGCGCCGGCGAGGGATCGCCAGCATCCATGAAGAGATCGCCCGCATCCGGGGCGGCGAGGTAGTGGTGGTGGACATCGCCAAGCTCACCGATGATGAGCAGACCCTGGTCTTCGGCGACATCCTGCGGACGATCTACGCCCTCTACGCGGAGGGATCGGAGGAGGCCGATGAGCTCCCCGACAAGGTGATCATCTTCGTAGATGAGCTGAACAAATACGCTCCGGCCCGGGAGCGGGAATCTCCCATCATCGAGCAGGTGCTGGACATCGCGGAACGGGGACGCTCGCTGGGGGTGGTGCTGTTTGGGGCGGAACAGTTCATGAGCGCTATCCATGAGCGCGTGGCAGGCAACTGCGCCACCCAGGTCATTGGTCGCAGCGGATCCGCGGAACTTTCCGCCCCCCACTACCGCTTCCTGGATCCCGCGGTGAAGGCCAACATCACCCGCCTGGAGAAGGGAGAGCTGGTGATCAGCCACGCTACTTACCGTCAGCCGGTAAAGATCGTCTTCCCCAAGCCCGCATATCTTCAGGAGGGCGTCGAATAGACGATCTCACCGCCTCCGCCAGATCTCGGCGGCGTCGTCCCGGTAGATCCGCTCCCAGCGAGGGGAGCGGACCACCGCCGCCACGAGCGCCGGCTGCTCTGCCGGGCTGAGCATCAGCAGCCGGACGCCGTAGCGCGCCAGGCGCGCTTCCCAATCCGGTGCCCCCCCACTGATGGCCAGGTAATCCTCCCAGATCGCCATCGGATACAGCTCCAGCCGCGGGTCCACGAACACCGGATAGCCCGGCTGGGCCGCCCAGATCAGATAACTCCCGAAGGAGAGCGCGTGGAATAGGGGACCCGGCGGCCGCTCCTGCAGCATGAACGCCGTCGCCGCCACCGGCGTCTCGGCGGAGATGAGGCCCGCCTTGGCCCGGGGCAGCGGCCACATCTCCTTCCACCACGGCAGGGAGGCCACTGCCATCACCCCCAGCATCCCCAGGAACACTCCGTTGACCCACGGGATCCCCGCGCCTGCTCGCCCCTGAAGCCGCTCCGCCAGCCGCTCCGCCATGGCCGGCGCGGCGACCATCCCGAACCACACGATCCCCCGGGAGGTCCAGAGCCCTAAGGCGGCGAAGGGGCCGAGCCGCAACAGCAGGCCCGGATCCATCCGGCGGGGCGGGAGGAGCAGCAACGCCCCCACCCCTGCCAGACCGATGTAGAACAGCAGCCCGTGGCGGTCCAGACCCGGCGGCGCCCACTCCGGCACCAGGGTCCGGATCACCGGGTTGCGGCCCATCATCGCCACGTATTCATAGACGCCGAACCCCCGCGGGTTCAGCCCCGTGCTGAGCAGGGCCAGCGCGAAGGCCTGCGCCCGCAGCCCCAGGGCCTCTTTCCCCGCTTCCTTGCGGAACACCCGCCATGCTCCTTCCGCCACGGCCAGGCCGGTCATCAGCAAGCCGATGGGGAAGGAGCCATGGGTGTTCACCCAGAGGAGCATCCCCAGGGGGAAGGCCCACCGCCAGCGCGGGGAGCGCTCCAGCCCCGAGAGCGCTCGCAGGAACAGCGCGCCAGCCAGGAGGCCGAAGGCCTGCGGCCGCACGTTCCAGGCGTCGATCCCCAGGGCCGCCGCCAGCAGCGTCCCGGCTGCCGCCGCCCGGGGCCCGCCCGCCTCCCACGCCGTCCATAGGATCAGCGCGTAAGCCGCTGTGATCAGCAGGCTGTGGAAGAACACAATCAGGGCAGGGCCGCCGGCAGTGTAAAGCCCGTAGTAGAGGACCTCCGCCAGCCAGAACATCGCGTAGGAGGGATACGGCGTCCCCGCCCGCGTGTAGGAGAACGTGTCCACGAGCGGGATGCGCCCCGTCCGCGCGATCTCGCGGCCGACGGCCAGATGCCACCAGAAATCGTGGGGGCGGATGGGGTGGGTGTTGACGAAGACAAAGATCCCCACCAGCACCGTGAACGCCAGCAGATGCCCCGGGGTGAGCCCCCTCCCGACCCCTCTCCGCGCCATCGCCCAGGCCATTACCGTTCTTTCTCAGGTATGCTCAGCGAACTCGCCCCAAACCCGCGAAGACCAAAATTTCACTCGTCCGACACCTCCTGCAAAATCTCCTTCAGTCTCTCCTGTAATATAGGCAGATCATTTTTAATAATATCCCACACAATACCATAATCCACAACAAATTAACCATGGATCAAACGATTTCTCAGACTTATGATTTGAGCCCATGGGATATCTCGGTATCGCTCCCGTATCGCCGAGGGAAGCTTCCTCGCCGCTTCTCCAAGGATCTCCAGGTTCCTGAGCACCGCATCCTGCGTTCGGCGGTCAATCAGAAACCCTTCCAAGGTTAGGTCACTGGTATATTCCTTGATTCTCTCGATGCTTTCCAGCATATCCTTCAGAAACAAAACCCCGCTTCGCTTAACCCCAGACATAGAGGAGATCCTCCTGAACGTGCTTCCAGAGGTCAGGCTTCTGCTGAAGTGCTTCAGAGGTCAGAAGATCCACCTTCAAACCTAGGATCTCCTCTAGATAATCCCACAGTTCGAAGAACTTCAGCCCAATCGGCCGCTCCACCCGCACCAGAAGATCCACATCGCTCATCCCGCTTTGCTCTCCCCGGGCATAAGAGCCGAAGATCGCCAGATCTCGGACGCCGTAGCGCTCTCGGAGGATCTGCTGGTGTTCAATCAGGATCGCCCGGATCTCCTCCAGCGTCTTCATGATCTTCCCCTCCACCGGGGGATTCGTTCGCCGGATCGATCCCTCATGGGGATCCGCGGCCCAACGATGATCATCGATTCCTCTTGGGATTATAACCCCGACCGTGACCTGCCCGATCCTCCGTTACAGGAGACAGAAGCCATCCGCACATCCGGGCACGAATGCCCGAATCGCCTGCCCGCCCTCGCCCAGAGGGTCCTGCTGGGCCTTTGCGCCGATCGAAATCGGCCCGGACCGGTGCGCCGCGCCAGGCGTCGGCTTCCGCCGATACAGAAGACAACGGCTTCGGTCGGCGTAGGCCGACCGCGGGCCAAAGGCCTCCCAAGGTCGAATTCGTTCGACGCGCGGGCCCGGTCCGAACGAGAGCCCGGAGACCCCTTCGGGAGGTATAATTCAACGCGGAGCGGCCGGCATGCTCAGCCCGCCGCTCAGGAGGCGCGAGGTGGCGCGTCGGAAGGAGACAACAGATCGTTCATTGCCGGAGCACCCACCCGTGCCCGAGCCGACCCAGCCGGAGCGGACGATCGCTCCCTATCGCCGCCCGGAGGAGCAGGCGATCGAGCTCGCCCTCCGGCCCCAGCGGCTGGAGGAGTTCATCGGCCAGGAGCGGGTGAAGGAGAACCTGCGCATCCTGATCGAAGCCGCCCGGGCCCGCGGGGAGCCCCTCGATCACTTGCTCTTTTACGGCCCCCCCGGCCTGGGCAAAACCACCCTGGCCACCGTCATCGCCGCCGAGATGGGCGTCCCCATTCGCATCACCTCGGGCCCCGCCATCGAGCGGGCGGGGGACCTGGCCGCCATCCTCACCAACCTGCGGGCCGGCGAGATCCTCTTCATCGATGAGATCCATCGCCTCCCCCGGGCCGTGGAGGAGATCCTCTACCCGGCGATGGAGGACTTCGCCCTGGACATCGTCATCGGGAAGGGGCCGGCCGCCCGCAGCATCCGCCTGAGCCTCCCCCGCTTCACCGTCATCGGCGCCACCACTCGCCTGGCCCTGCTCACCGCCCCGCTGCGCGCCCGCTTCGGCGCCATCTTCCGCCTAGACTTCTACGACCTGCCGGCGATGGAAACCATCGTCCGCCGCGCCGCCCGGGTGCTGGGGGTGGAGATCGACGCGGAGGGCGTGCGGGAGATCGCCCGCCGCGCCCGCGGCACCCCCCGCGTGGCCATCCGCCTCCTCCGCCGCGTCCGCGACTACGCCCAGGTCCGCGCCGACGGCGTCATCACCGGCGCCGTGGCCGCCGAGGCCCTCCGGCTGATGGACGTGGATCCCCTGGGGCTGGATGAGCTGGACCGCCGGCTGATGCGCACCATGGCGGAGAAGTTCGGCGGCGGCCCGGTTGGCCTGGAGACCCTGGCCGCGGCCCTCTCCGAGGAGCCGGACACGATCATGGATGTGGTGGAGCCCTACCTGCTGCAGCTGGGCTTCCTGGACCGCACGCCCCGCGGCCGGGTGCTCACCCGCCGCGCCTACGAGCACCTGGGCCTCCCCTACCCCGGCGAGGCCGCCCAGCCTCCCCTGCCCATGGAGCCGGCCGGATGGGACGGGTGATGGCCCTGGATCTCGGGGAGAAGCGCATCGGGGTCGCCCTCAGCGACCCCACCCGCACCATCGCCCGCCCCCTGACCATCCTCCCGCGCGCCTCCCGGCGGGCCGTGGTGGAAGCCCTGCGCCGCCTGATCGCCGAGCATGAGGTGGAAGAGATCGTCATCGGCCTCCCCCGCAGCCTCTCGGGCGCGGAGGGACCCCAGGCCCGGTGGGTCCGTCGGGAAGCCGAAGCCCTGGCCCGCCAGCTGCCGGTCCCGGTGGTGCTGTGGGACGAACGCCTCTCCACGGTCACCGCCGCCGCCTATCGCGCCCTGCGGGGCGCCCGACGCCGGGATCCTCTGGACGCCGAGGCGGCGGCGGTGATCCTTCAGGACTATCTGGAAGCGCAGCGGGCCCCCGCGCCCCGCGAAGATCTCCCATCGGAGTGAAGCCGCATGGCCCGACGACGCGCCTCCCGCTCGCTCTGGCGATGGCTCCTGATGATCGGGACCGTGGTCTTCTTCTGCGGCGCCCTGGGGGCCGTCCTCCTCCCCCGCCTCGGACGCCCGGACGCGGGCGCCGGTCCGACCCTCTCGGGCTACCCCCTGGATTGGGGGCTGGGCCTTTACCTGTTCCTGCGCCGGGACGACCTGCAACAGCCCGCCGGCAACGATCCCACCCCGGTGACCTTCGTCATCCAGCCCGGCCAGTCTGTGACCGAGGTCGCCCAGGCCCTGGAGGAGGCCGGCCTGATCCGGGACGCCTTCCTCTTCCGGGCCTATTTGCGCTACCACGGCCTGGATCGGGAGATCCAGGCGGGGGAATACACGCTCCGCAAAACGATGACCATCCCGCAGGTCGCCGAAGCCCTCCGCGCCGGCCGCAAGGCGGAATGGACGGTGCGCATCCGGGAGGGCCTGCGCCTGGAGGAGGTGGCCGAGGCCGTCGCCGCCCAGACCCATCTTTCGGCCTCCGCCGTCCTGTCCGCCGCGCGGGATGGGATGCGCTGGCGCGCCCGCTTCGCCTTCCTCGCCGACCTGCCGCCCGGGGCGACGCTGGAAGGCTATATGTTCCCCGACACCTACCGGCTGGCCCGGGACGCCACGGCGGAGGATCTGATCGCGCGGATGCTGGAGAACTTCGGGCGCAAGGTGACGCCGGAGCGGATCGCCGCCGCCCGGACCCGGGGGCTCACCCTCCATCAGGTCGTCACCCTGGCCTCCATCGTGGAGCGAGAGGCCGTCCTCCCCGCGGAGCGTCCCCTCATCGCCAGCGTCTACCTCAACCGGCTGGCCATCGGGATGAAGCTGGACGCCGATCCCACGGTGCAGTATGCCCTGGGGTATCAGGCGGATCAGAAAACGTGGTGGAAGAGCCCCCTCACCTTAGACGACCTGCAGGTGGATTCCCCGTATAACACCTATCGCTATCCGGGGCTGCCTCCCGGGCCCATCGCCAACCCGGGCCTGGCGTCCATCGAGGCGGTCCTCAACCCGGCGCAGACGGATTATCTCTACTTCATGGCTGACTGCCTCAAGAAAGACGGGAGCCACTGGTTCGCCCGCACCCAGGAGGAACACCTCCGGAACTTCCAGCGCTGCCAGGGGTCGCCCTGACCGGCCCGTCGGGAAGCCGACATCCCAGACGGGCCGCCTAAATCAGGCCCCGGCGCATGGCAAACTGGACGAGCTCCGCGCGGTTCTTCAGGCCGAGCTTGCGCATCAGGTTCGCCCGGTGGAAATCCACCGTCTTCACGCTGATGAACAGCGTCTGGGCGATCTCCTGATAGCTCTTCCCCTGGGCCAGGAGGACCAGGATCTCCCGCTCCCGCTCGCTGAGGGTCTCCAGGGGATCTGTCGGCCCCTCCCCGGAGCGCCGCACCTCCTCCACCAGGAGGTCCGTCAGGCGAGGATCCATGTAGGTTTCACCGGCGTAGACCGCTCGGATCGCCCGGATCAGGGTCTCATCCGGGGCCCGCTTGAGCACATAGCCAGAGGCCCCCGCTCGCAGCGCTGGCATCACATACTCCCGGTTCTCATGCTGGCTCAGGATCAGCACCCGGGCGCGGGGGGCAACGCGGACGATCTCGCGGGTCGCCGCCAGGCCATCCATCCCCGGCATCCCGATGTCCATCAGGACGATGTCCGGCTGCAGCCGGCGCGTCTGAAGGATGGCCTCATGGCCATCCGCCGCCTCGCCCACGACCTCGAAATCCGGATACAGCTGGAGCAGCGCCCGGATGCCGGCGCGCACGATCGCGTGGTCATCGGCGATCAGAATGCGGATCCCCATCTCTTACCCTCCGATCGGCAGACGAACCCAGAGGCGTGTCCCCTGCCCGGGCGCGCTTTCGATCTTCATCTCCCCGCCCAGCAGCTCCACCCGTTCCTGGATCCCGAGCAACCCCCACCCTCGGCGGGCGCCGTTCCCTTTCTGGACCTCCGACCAGATGAAGCCGATCCCATTGTCCGCGATCTCGAGCTCGACCCATTCCGGCTGCAGGGCGAGGCGGATGCGCGCCTCGGTCGCCTCCGCGTGCTTGCAGATGTTCGTGATGGCCTCCTGGGCGATCCGGAAGAGCGCCGTTTCGATCTCAGGGGGGAGGCGCGGAACGTGCTCCGGGATCTCGAAGATCACGCGGACGTCGCACGCCTCAAGGCGCTCCCGGGTATACCATTTCAGGGCCTGGATCAGGCCCAGGTCGTCCAGAAGCGTGGGGCGCAGATCGTAGATGATCGTCTGAAGCTCCCGGATGGTCTCGCTGGCGGAGATCTTCAGACGATCCAGCAACCGGGGCGCCTCCGAGGGCGCCTGGGTGATGGCCAGGCTGACCGTGTTCAGCCCGAAGACCAGCGCGCTCAGGGACTGGCCGATCCCATCGTGAAGCTCGCGGGCGATGCGGAGGCGTTCCTCCTCCTGGGCGCGCATCAGGCGGGCCAGCAGCTCCCCGCGGATCCTCTCCTTGCGGCGCAGCTCCTCCCAGAGCTGGGCGTTCTCCAGGGCCAGGCCGATTTGCTGCCCCACGGTCACCAGCAGCGCCATCTCCGCCTCATTGAACGCCTCCGGATCCCCTGCGGCCACCCCCAGAACCCCGCGGACGCGTCCTCCGATCGGGATCGGCACCGCAGCGTGGCAGATCAGGGGCATCCCGAGAAGCGAACGGATGCGATAGATGGCGCAGCTGGACTCCGAGGCCCTCACCACCGCCGGCTGCCCATCCCTTAACACCTGGCCGCAACGGCACTCCGGGAAGCTGAACAACGACTCCACGGAAAGGGATACCGGCAACTCCGGGCCGTGCCAGACCGCCAGATAGGGCCGATCCCCTTCCCCCAGCATGCAGATCCAGCCGACCTGGAGCTCCAGGGCGTTCAGAACCTGTTGCAGGACGCGCCGCAGAAGGCGGTCCGGCGGGAGGGACTCCCCCATGGCCAGGGCCACCGCGTTCAGCGCCATCAGCTCGCGGTTCCGGCGGCGGAGGGCCTCCTCCCGCGCCTTGCGCTCGGTGATGTCCCGGGCGAACCAGACCAGGACCCATCGGCCTTGATAGCGGATGCGGGTCCCCATGGTCTCCAGGACACGAGAGCGACCCTCCCGGTCGGTCACCACCAGCTCGACCGGGGCGACGGGCTGCCCCTGGCGGAGGCTCTGCCAGAGCCGGGAGGCGATCTCCACCGAACGGGGAGGCAGGATGCTGGCCGCGTTCAACCCGAGGAGCTCCTCCGGCCGGCAGCCCAGCTGGCGGGCGAAGGCCTCATTGACGAAGAGCAGCTTCCCCTCCTCCGGGCCCTCCGCCCCGATCAGGGCGATGCCCTCGCCCACCGCGCTGGCCGCCATCAAGAGGTTACGATAGCCCGCCTCGGAATCCTGCAGCCGACGGATCGCCTGCTGGATCTCATCGGCCATCTGGTTGAAGGCGCAGGCGAGATCCCCGATCTCCCCCCCGGGCGGCAGACGGACCCGCTCATCGAGGTGACCCTGGCCCAGGCGCTGAGCCTGACGGGCCAGCTCCACCAGGGGAGAAACCACCACGCGGCCGAAACCGTAGGCCATCCCGGCTGCGATCAGACAGCCGAGCGCGGTCAACCCGACCAGAAAGCGGGTCACCCAGGCCTGCAACGCGACGATGCGCGCCTCGCTGAGGCCCACATGGATCTCCGCCGGGATCCCGTCCAGCGGCCGGTAGGCGAAGTCCCGCACCAGGCCGCGTTCCGTCTCCAACAAGAGGCCTTCACCGGCCGACTCGGGGCGAGCGGGGATCAGCCGCAGCAAATCGGCCGGGAAGCCATTCGGGAACGTGTGCACCACCCGCCCATCCGGGGCGACGGCGAAGGCGTAGATCACATCGCCGTTCTCCCGGACGACGGCGTTCAGGAGCTCCTGGACCGTAACCAGATCCATCTCCGCCAGGGCGTTGGCCAGGTTCTCCCCCAGCGCCCGCGTCAGGGACTGTCCGCTGCGGATCAGCTCCGCCCGCAGGGCGCGGGTGAGCAGCGCGTGGATGATGCCCGTGGTGATGACCCCCGCCGACACCACCAAGATCACCAGCGCCAGGATGAGACGCGTGGTCAGGCGCTGGGGCAGATAGCGGTCCAGCCACAACCAGAAACGACTCATCTCATGGCTCCAGCAAGCCGATCTCCCGGGCGATCCAATACAGATCCGCGTATTCCTCATCCCGAGCCGGGGCGAATCCCATGGGCATCTCGGACCGCTCCCAGTGATACAGGAAGGCCCGATCGCGCCCCCCGGGATCCAGGGTCAGAAGCGCCTCCCGAACCATCTGGGCTGTCTTCTCCGGCACCCCGGGCCCTGCGATGATGCCGCTGGACGGATACGGCTCTGAGAGGGCCAGGATGCGCACCAGCCCCCGTTCGGCGAGGGCCAGCGCCAGGGTGTCCTGCAGCCCCCCCGCGTCGTAGCGGCCGCTGATCACCGCGTTGGCGGTGGCCGCGTGGGAGTCATGGAAGGCATACGCGCGGAGGTCGTGCAAGGTGAGGCCTGCGCGCTGCAACATAAGGCGAGGGATTAAATGACCCTGGGTCGAGTTCGGGGAGCCGAAGGCGAAGGACCGCCCTCGCAGATCCGCAAGATCCCGGACCGGGCTATCCGGCGGGACCACGATGGCCGCCCGGTAAGTATCCTGACCCTCCCGGTTGCGGCCCCGCACCAGGATCCGCGCCCCGCACCGGTGATACGCCTGCAGGTAGGTGACCGTGCCGACGATCCCGAAGTGCACCCGGCCTGCGCAGATCTCATCCGCCACGCTCTGCCCCCGCGGCGCGATCCGAAGGCGGAAGCGGAGCCCCGTCTGCCTCTCCAGCCAGCGGAGGAGGGAGGCGTTCATCCGGATGTCCTCCTTGGGCTCCAGCCGCCGATCGAAGCCCCAGATCCATGGTCCGTCCTCCTCCAGGGAGACGCGGAGGGCCGTCGAAGGGAGGAGGGATTCGGAGAGGCGAACCGGGATGGCAGGCTCCCTCTGACAGGCAACCAGCACGAAGACCAGGAAGATCTGCCAGGGCATCCCCCGCATCAGAGCCTCCGCAGGATCAGACGCTATGCGCCCTGCCCCCGTTTCCATTGTAACGGGGATGAAGATGGGTGGCTACGTCCCAGGATCCTTCCGGGTCCGGAACTGGGAAAATCCCCAGGTCTCCTTTCCGGAGGAGCCCCAGGCCCATGGAGGGCACAGGTCCTTTATACTCGAAATCGAAGGAAAGCTTCGCTCGGGAGCGCATGCGATGGTTCAAGAAACCCGCACTCGAAAGCCGGACCTGGCGACGCGGAGGGCGTTCCTGGCGCGGTTCGCCAGCGGGATCTTCGCCTCCCTGATTGCCCCTGCTGCCGCACAGGGGATCCTGGATCAGGTCGAGGCGGCTCCACCGGGCGCCCCGGTGGGGGAGCTGGAGCCACCCCCTGAGCTCCCGGAGGCGATGAGCGGGCAACACCCCGTGGTGCGCATGATGGAGGATCTCCGGCGGGCGCTGCAGAAGCCGGTGGAACAGCGGCGCTGGGCGATGGTCATCGACCTGCGCAAATGCGTGGGATGCTATGCCTGCACGGTGGCCTGCATCTCGGAGAACAAGCTGCCGCCCGGCATCGCCTATCGGCCCGTGCTGACGGAGACCCGGGGGACCTACCCGCACGTCTCCCGGCGCTTCATCCCGCGGCTGTGCATGCAGTGCGAAAACCCGCCCTGTGTTCCCGTGTGCCCGGTGGAGGCGACGTGGAAGCGGGCCGATGGGATCGTGGTGATCAACTATGACCAGTGCATCGGATGCCGCTATTGCATCACCGCATGCCCCTACGCAGCCCGCTCCTTCGACGCCGGATACTTCTACAGCGATTTCGAGGGCGGCCAGCCACAACCCTATGAGCTGCTCCCCTCCCCAGAATACGGCCAGGGCCGCGTCCGACGCCGGGACGCCTCCCCCATCGGCAACGTGCGGAAGTGTCACTTCTGCCTCCATCGCATCGAGCGAGGGCAGCTGCCCGCGTGCGTGCTCTCCTGCATGGGGAGGGTCAGTTACTTCGGAGATCTGAACGATCCCCAGAGCCTGGTCGCGGAGCTGGTCAGCCAGCCCAACGTCATCCTTCTGAAAGAGGAGCTGGGCACGGAGCCCAAGGTCTTTTACCTGGTTTGAGGGAGGTCCGGGATGATCGCGACCAAAGCTATCTCCCGTCGGGATTTCCTGAAACTGGCCGGGGCCTCCGCCGGAGGCCTGGCGGCCATGGCCGCCCTGGGCCACGGCTTCAAAACCCTCAGCGCCAGCGAGGCCCGACAGCAACAGGAGGCCGGCAAGCGGGTGGTCTACACCGCCTGCGTGATGTGCCCCGCCGAGTGCGGCCTCGCTGTCGAGGTCGAGAACGGCGTGATCTCCAACATCTACGGCAACAACCACGTCCCCTATAACTCGGGGACCGTGTGCGCCAAAGGGGTGGCTGGCCTGCAGCTGGTCTACAACGTCAACCGGATCAAATACCCGATGATCCGGGTGGGCGAGCGAGGGGAGGGCAAATTCAAGCGGGTCTCATGGGAGGAGGCCCTGGATTACATCGCCACGAAGCTGATCGAGATCAAGCAGAAATACGGAGCCGAGTCCGTGATCATGGACTGCGGGGACGTGACCGATCGTGATCCTTACTACTATCTCTTCCGCGCCTTCGGCACGCCTCACACCGTGGAGCACGGTTCGATCTGCGACACCCCGCGCCGCCACGGGCCCAAGCTCATGTTCGGGGGCAAGCGCATCGAGCCCGACATCATGCGCCCGGTGCTGGTTCGCCAGCCGGACGGAAGCCTGAAGAACGATTACAGCTACCGCACCCGGCTGATCATCTACGTCGGCTGGAACCCCTTCACCGCCACTCGAATCAACTACGAATCCCGGGGAACGGTGGAGGCCAGGCTGGCCGGAGCCCGCCTCATCGTCATCGACCCCGCCTTCTGCAACACCGCCACCAAGGCGGATCGCTGGATCCCCATCCGGCCCGGGACGGACGCCGATCTCTTCGCGGCGATGCTGCGCTACATCCTGGAGAACCACCGGGACGACGATCCGTTCCGCCGCTACATCGACTGGTCCTTCAAGGAATACAGCCAGGGCTGGGAGGAGTTCGAGGCCGCCTTCCGGAGCTGGTGGGATCGGAAGGATCCCCTCAACGGGCTGCCCTACTTCTCCCTGGAGTGGGCCGCGGAGCGGACCAGCATCGACGCCCAGACCATCGCCGAGCTGGCCCACACCTTCGGGATCACCAAGCCGGCGGCCCTGGTGTGGGGGATGAACGGCATCGGCCACCACTACAACGGCTACGTGGCCTCCATCCTGGGCACCGCCCTCAACGTCATCACCGGGAACATGGAGGTCCCGGGCGGGGCCATCGACACGGAGCTGGTCAAGAGCAGCAAGGGCGGCAAGGCCTCCGGCGGGGACTTCCTCAAGCGCGAGGTCACCCGCATCGTCAACGGCCGGGAGGTCAAAGGGAAGATCGAGGAGCTCCACATGGACGGCTACGGGGACTGGCCGGCGGCGTGGGATGACGTGGTGGGCGACTACCCGCGCCGCTTCATCGAAGGGGTCACCCTGCGCTACGGCCCGTTCCGCGGCCACCGCTATCCCATCAAAGCCTTCTTCATCCGCACCGGGAACCCGGTGATCACCGGCTCCAACACCCAGAAATGGATCGAGGCCCTGACGGCGAAGGACGAGACGGGGAACTACAAGGTGGAGCTGGTGGTCTACATCGATACAGTCTTCCTCGAGACGGGGCTCTACGCCGATGTGGTCCTCCCCGAGGCCAGTTATATGGAGCGCATGAGCCTCTCGGACATCTATCCGGTCCATCCCGTGCTCTACCTGCGCGACTTCGTCATCCGCCCGATGTATGAATCCAAGACCCAGTATGAGATCTGCTGGGCGCTGGCCCGCAAACTCCACGAAAAGGGTGATCCCGACATCCAGCCGAAGGACTTCTGGGAGAAATATCCCACCGAGGAAGACTTCTGGAACGAAGCCCTGCGGGTGGCCCCCGGGCGGCCCAACACCGGAGAGCCGCTCCCCTACCCCAACCTGCCCAAAGGCTACAAGCTCCTCGGCACACCGGACTCCCTGGAGGCCGGCCGCGTGCAGATCGATGACGAGAAGAAGGAGATCCGCGGGGAGCCGCTCACCGTCCAGTGGCTGCGGGAGCACCACGGCGTGGCGGTGTGGCCCATGAGCTGGAAGCGGTTCCACGGCGGCGGGGTGCTCCAGACCGACAGCAAGAAGGTGGAGTTCGTCTGGGATTACACGGTGGAGAAAGACGGCCAGGTGCAGCGCAAAGGCCGTTACGCCAAATACAACAAGCTGATCGAGGAGGCCGGCGAGACGCCGCCCGGCATCGCGCGCCTCGGCTGGCAGAAGTATCCCTCCACCTTCTACTGGTTCGAAACCCGCTGGAACCCCTACACCAACCCGGATTACGCCAAGTATCGGGAGGAGTATCCCTTCCAGGTGATCTGCGGCCGCATCCACCACGCCATGTCCGGCACCCAGATGGTGGACTGGCTGGGACGGCTGCCCACGGAGGACCTCTGGATGCCGCTGAACGACGAACGGGTGGTGGAGGAGGTGATCATCGGGGAGAACGGGCCTACGCCGACCGGCCGCCGCGTGCGCATCCCCCGCGGAACCTGGTCCATCGGCGTGATCCAGATGAACCGCGCCGATGGGGAGCGCCTTGGGCTGAAGACCGGGGATCTGGTGGAGCTGGAGACGCCGCAGGGGTTCAAGACGCGCGGGAAGGTCGTCCTGGTGGAGACCATCCGGCCCGGCGTGCTGCGGCTGCCGTTTGGCGGGGGCGGGCGTTTCAGCCCTGGCCTGGGCAAGACGTGGGCCTTCCATGACATCACACCGAACCAAAACGCCCTGGTGGATCCCGAGAACCTGTCGCCCATCATGGGGCAGCCCGCTTATTGCGATGTGATCGTCAAGGTCCGCAAGATCGGCTGAGTGGAGCCAGTGATGGAGCGTGAGCTGAAAGAACGCGAAGGTCTCTACAGCCTGCTGCGGGCCCTCTTCTCCTATCCCTTAACCGAAACGGTCTTGGGCGCGGTGGCGAGCCTGGCTCCGGGGCCAGGCTCGCCCATGGCCCCAGGTCTCCGGCAGCTGCAGCAGCGCATCCGGGAGGCCGTCGACGGCCGGGCTCTGGTCGAGGCCCTCAATGTTGAGATGACCCGGCTGATGGAAGGCCCCGGCCGCGTCCCCGCCCCCCCTTTCGCCTCGTTCTATCTGCATGGGGAGCGGCTGATGGGCCCCGCGGCGGTGGCCGCCCGTCGCTTCTACCTGCAGTGGTCCGCCATGCCGGAGACGGAATGGCGGATCCCGCCCGACCACATCGCCCTGGAGCTGGGTTTCCTGGCCTACCTGGCTCGACGGGCTGCTGAGGCAACCCATGACGCGGAGCGCTGGCGGATCCTGCAGGCCAGCCGGGAGTTCCTCCGCCGCCACGTCTTACCATGGCTGCCGCGCTTCTGCGAAGCCCTGGCCTCCAGCACCACCGATCCCTTCTTCATCGGGCTGGCCGCCTTCACCCACGAGGCCGTCCGGCTGGATCTGGAATGGCTGGACGCTGTCCTTGCAGAGCACTCCGATTCGCTGCCATCCGACGAACGCACCGGGAGGTCCTCATGAGCCGAGCGGAGAAGATCACGCGGGGGATGAGCGCTGTCGAGAGGATCCTGTGGGGGATCGCCATCGCTGGCTTGGTGGCCGGCGCGGTGGGCCTGATTCAGCGCCTCACCAGCGGGCACACGGTCGCTGCCTATAACACCTACGTCCCCTGGGGGCTGTGGGTGGCCGTTTACACGACCCTGGCCGGGATCTCCATCGGGGCCTTCGCCGTCGCTGCTCTCGGAGAAAGTTTCCGGGTGAAAGCTTTGCAGCCCCTGAGCGGGATCGCCCTCTTCGCCGCCCTGGCCGCCCTGGCCGGAGGGTTGCTGGCCATCTGGCTCGATCTCGGCCATCCTCTCCGCTTCTGGAAGCTTTACCTTTCGACCCAACCCGCTTCGCTTATGGCCTGGATGGCCTGGTTCTACCTGATCTACGGGCTTCTCCTCCTGGCTCTGATTTATCTCAAGAAGGCCCAGCCGGAGAGCCCGGCCATCCGGCCGCTGTTCGGCCTCGGTCTGCTCTTGGCCGTGATCATGGGAGGCGCTGAGGGGGCGCTCTTCGGAGTGGTCAGCGCCCAGGGCCTGTGGGAATCCGCTCTGGTTCCCATCCGCTTCCTGGCCGATGGCGCATTGGGCGGAGCGGCCCTGGTTCTCTTCCTCTCGATCCTCCTGGGCCACGCCGACGCCGAAGCCCTCCGCTTCCTGCGAGGCCTGGTGCTGGGTCTGCTCCTGTTCACCCTCGTGCTGCTTTGGGCGGAATACTCCACCACCCTCTACGCGGGGGTCCCGAGCCGGGTGGAGGCCCTGCGCCTGATCCTCTTCGGGCCGTTCTCCTGGGTCTTCTGGATCTTCGAGATCGCCTTGGGGCTGGTCCTTCCGCTGATCCTGCTGCTCCTGCCCGGGGCTCGGCCTGCCGTCCTGGCGGCCGCCGGCGGGCTCGTGGCCTTCACCAGCCTCAGCGCCAAGCTGAACCTGGTGATCCCCGCGCTGGTGGTGCCTGAGTTCGAAGCCCTGCGCCTTGCCTTCACCGGCCCGGGCTTGAGCTTCGATTACTTCCCCACCCTCACCGAATGGCTGCTGGCCGTTGGCATCGTCTCCGCCGCCGCCTTGATCTTCCTGGCCGCCTACCGCCTGATCCCCATCGTCAGCCCATCCCACCCGTCCTGAGCCCCTCAGGGGCACCGAAGGGCGATCAGGGTCAGGCGGAGGTCCGCCTGACCCTGATCCTCTTCCCCCCGATCGATCCGCCCTGAAGCACGCCCCAACCCCCCAGGGCTTTCCCGCCTCCCCGGACCATGCGGGCTTGACGGATCCTCGAAATCTGCTATAGTAAATCATAGTTTTCTTTAATGAACCGGAGGATCCCTTGGCCTATATCCATCGGGTGCCGGCGGTGGAGCGGGCGCTGCGGATCCTGGAGTGGATCGCCGACCGGCCGGAGGGGGTTTCCCCTGCGGCGCTGCAGGCACGCCTCGGGTTCTCCCGCACCGGGCTCTTCGCGCTGCTGAACACCCTGAAGGCCCACGGTTACCTGGAGCAGGCCGGCCCTCGCGGGCCCTACCGCCTGGGCCCCCGATGGTGGGCGCTGGCCGCCCAAGCGCATCCCGAACAGGCGCTGCGGGAGCTTTTCCGGGCCCAGGCCCGCGGGTTCGCCGAGAGCCTCGCGCTGCTGCGCCCGGCCGGAGGGGAGGTGGTGGTCCTGGAAGCCGTCCTGGGCGTCCATCCCCTGGTGGGCCGCTGGGCCGTGGGGGACCGCCTTCCCCTTGAGGGGAGCGCCCCCGGATGGATTTTCCTGGCCGCCCATCGAACCGGCCCCCGCTGGGGGCGGATCCGACGGGAGGGGATCGCCCGCCGGCGCCTGGGCGCGCTGATCGAAGCGGCTGTCCCCATCTGCCCCGACGGCCGCCACCCGGTCGCCGCCCTGGCGGTCCGTCTGCCCGCCTCCCGGGCCCGCCCGGCCCTCTACGAGGCCCTGCGGGCAGCGGCCGCCCGCCTCTCCCTCCGGCTGGGCGCCCCCGCGTATCAGCCCTACGCCGCCGAGCCGGAAGGGCTCTCCCTGCGGCGGCTTCGCCCCGAGGAGATCGCCGCTTTCCTGGAAGGGCCATGGATCGCCCGGCTGGTCGGCCTGCGAGCGGACGGCCGGCCGTATGCGGTTCCGGTGTGGTATCTCTGGGAGCGCCCGGCGCTCTGGATCGCCGCCCTCCCGGGCTCCCGATGGCCGGGCTACATCCGGGCTCACCCCCAGGTCACGTTGCTCATCGATGAGCCCTGGCCACCCCTGCGGCGGGTTCGAGTGGAAGGCCGGGCCCTTCCCGAGGTCTTCCCACAGGGCCCTGAGGGGCTGGCCGCCCGGCTGGCCGCCCGCTACCAGCTTGACAGCCCGCCCCTCGGGCTCCAGGAGATGTTCCGCATCCTCCCGGAACGGATGCAAGGTCGCCGCGGACTGATCCCTTCCCCCGATCGATAGAGGGCCCACGATGCTAGGGATCCGGATGGAACGCGTGCACCACACCTTCCCAGCCCCTTCCGGCCGTTGGGTGATCTTCGAGGACTTGAACTTAGAAGTCCGCCCGGGCTCCTTCACCGTGATCGTGGGCCCCAGCGGGTGCGGCAAGTCCACCCTGCTTCGCTTGGCCGCGGGCCTGCTGACGCCCACCGCCGGTCGGATCCGCATCGGGGACCTTTCCCCCGCCCAGGCCCGGGCGGCCCGCCGCATCGGCTGGATGGGCCAGCAGCCGGCGCTGCTGCCCTGGCGCACGGTGGAAGGCAACATCCGCCTCGCCCTGGAGGTAAACGGCCGCGCTCTCCGGCCGCCCCTTACGGTAGAGGAGCTCATCGCGATGGTCGGCCTGAAGGGGTTCGAACGGGCTTACCCCCGGATGCTCTCGGGGGGCATGCAGCAGCGGGTCGCCCTGGCCCGCACCCTGGCCGCCGGCCCCGCTGTCTGGTTGATGGATGAGCCCTTCGCGGCCCTGGATGCCCTGACCCGAGCGCAGCTGCTGGAGGAGGTGGAGCGGCTGTGGCGCGCCTTCGGCGCCACCGTCCTCTGGGTGACCCATGACCTCCATGAGGCGGTCCGCCTGGGGGATGAGGTGGTGGTCCTCGCCGGCCGACCGGCCCGGATCCGAGCCCGCATCCCCCTCCCGGATCCGCGTCCGCGGACGGACGAGCGACGGATTGGGGAGTGGGTGGAGCGCGTTCGAGCAGCCCTGATGGGAGGCGCCGGATGAGCCCGATGGGAATGGAGCTTCCTCGCCTGCGTTCGGGGGCGCGGCTGGCCCCATGGGTGCCCCTCCTCGCCCTCCCGCTGGCCCTGGCGGGGTGGGAGCTGATCGTCCGCGAGGCCCGGGTGCCGGTGTATCTGGTTCCCGCCCCCTCCCGCATCCTGGCCACGCTCTGGGCCGAGCGGGGGCTGTATCTCCAGGCGACGGGAGTGACCCTGGGGGAGGCCGCCGCCGGCTTGGCATTAGGAATGGGGGTCTCCCTCGCCTTGGCTATTGCTACGGCCTTCTGGCCGCCCTTGGAACGGGCGATCATGCCCCTGGTGTTGCTGCTGAAGGCCATCCCCTTGGTGGCCATCGCTCCGATCCTAACCATATGGTTCGGCTTTGGGCCGCTCCCCAAGGTGCTGATGACCGCCCTGCTGACCTTCTACCCCGCCCTTGTCCCGTTGATGACCGGGCTGCGGGCGGTGGACCCGGCGGCGCTGGAGCTGTTGCGGGCTTGGGACGCTTCGGAGTGGGAGATCTTCGTCCATCTGCGGTGGCCGTCGGCGCGGCCCTACGCCTTCGCTGCCCTGAAGACCGCCATTCCCCTGGCTCTGATCGGGGCGGTGGTGGCCGAATGGACCGGGGCCTCGGGCGGGCTAGGGCGGGCCATGTGGCTGGCCCAGACCAACCTGGACATGCCTCGCCTGTTCGCCGCCGCCCTGATTCTGGCAGCAGTCAGCTTAGCGGGCTACACCGGGGCGGCCCTCCTGGAGCGGCGCGCCCGCTGGTGGAATCCAGAGGAGGCGCGCCTCTAAGACCGTGCGTCCTCGGGCCCTCCATAGAAGGCCCGACGCCTTTCATCCCAATCGTTTCGGAGGTGGCGATGCGGTTCTTCAGTGGTTCCATCGGTGCGCATCTTCGCGCGGGGATCGTGCTGTTGCTGGTCCTGGTAGTGGGGTGCGCTACGCCGGCGTCGCCGGCGACCCCCACCCCAGCCCTCCGATCCATGGTCTTCATGGCCGGCTATAAGCCCCAGGCCAACCTGCCCTTCGTCGGCGCGTACGTAGCGAAGGAGAAGGGCTTCTTCGCTGCAGAGGGGCTGGACGTGGAGATCCAGCACTCCGCTGGCCGCGGGGAGCACCTTCAGCTGCTGATGGCCGGGAGCGTGCAGGTGACCACCCAGGACGCGGCGGTGTTGCTCCAGCGGCGGGCGGATCCGGGGCTCCCCCTGGTCTCCATCGCCCTCATCGGCCAGCGAGGGCAGCAGGCCTTCGCCGCCCTGAAGTCCTCGGGGATACAGACTCCTAAAGACTGGGAGGGCAAGAAAGTAGGTTACAAGGGGACGCCCCCGCCGGATCTGTTCGCCATCATGGAGGCGGCGGGGGTGGATCGAAACCGGGTGGAGCTGGTCAACGTCGGCTTCGACCCGCGAGTGCTAGTCCAGGGGATGGTGGACGTGTATCCCCTCTTCAAGTCCAATGAGCCCTATCTGCTCCGCCAGATGGGCCACGAGCTGGTGATCTGGGAGGCCACGGACTACGGGGTGCCCACCCTGGGGCTGACCTACGTGACCAGCGAGGAGCAGATCCAGCGGGATCCGGACTTGCTGGTCCGCTTCCTGCGAGCGGCCCTGAAGGGGATCGAGGCCGCCCGAGCGGACCCGGAGGAGGCGATAGACATCGTGCTGAAATACGCCCCGGAGGCCGACCGGAGCCACATGCGCTTCATGCTGGAGACCGAGCTCAAAGACGCGGAGTCGGAGGTCACGCGGGCCAACCGCATCGGCTGGCAAACCCGGGAGCAGTGGGAAGCCCTGTACGAGGTCCTGCGGCGTTACGAAGCCATCACAAAACCTGTGGAGATCGAGCGGGTCTTCACCAACGAGCTGCTCCAGAAGGCCCGAAGCCAGTAACCTCGCCACCTGCTCCATCCAGCGGGCGGGCGGATGCCCACGGCGTCCGCCCGCCCGATTAAAGTTTCGAAGAGAACCTCGCGAATCATCCGCTTCATACCCCCCGAGAACCGCTGCGACGCCCTCGAGTCCATCCTTTGACAGGAGAGCCTCCCATCTCGAGCCGTCTCCTCGCCTCTGCCCCGCGCATGAGAACGAGGCGGCAGGGGCTGGTGCTTATCATCTATATGGAGCATCTTGATCGATGGAGGGCTTCCCATGGCCACTCCGAGCCGCTTCGATTACGAGGGGATGCAGGCCATTGCCCAGCGCCTGACCCAGCACTGCGCCAACCTCCAGGCCTACCTGGACCAGATGGACGCCGCTGCCCGCACCCTGGCCGCGCGCTGCCACTCCCCCTTCGCCCAGGCCCTCCTCGCCCGCCACGCCCGCTGGCACCGCGCCGGCCAGGAACTGGCCCAAAGCCTCCAGGCCCTGGCCACCGACCTCGCCCGCATCGCCGCCGCCCAAAAGGCCGCCGAGGAACGCGAAGGCGCCCGCTTCACGCCTCTTCCCTACTGAGAATGAGACCTGCCATCGCTCAGGCAAAGCAAAAGATCACCCAAGGGGGCCCGTATGAACTGGATCCGCTGGTTCTTCAAGGAGCTGTGGTGGTATCTCACATATGAGCACTACGGCCGGCGCCGCCTGCGCCCCGCCACCTGGGCCCTGCTCGTCACCCTCCCCGTCCTGGCCGCCTTCTACCTGCTCGCCCTCGGGCTGGGCCGCCGCGCCGCCCTCCCCGGCGAGCAGCCCGCCCCCACCCTGCCGCCGCCGACCCAAACGGCGATCTTCGCGGCGGTCACTGCCACGGCTCAGGTGCCCACTCCCACGCGGCCCCCCCTGTGCCCCGAGGACCCCCGGCTGTGGCGACTGGTCTCCCTCGAGGGGGTGCTGCGGGACCCCCAGACCGGGAGGCCGATGCCGTTGCCCAAGCCGCCGCAGCGGATCGAGCCGGTCTGCGTCTACGAGGGGCTGGCGCGGGACCTGGCCCGCACGCTGGTGCCTAACCCTGATGCTCCGGTGCCCTCGGTGGAAGGCCGGGTGCTCTCCGTCCCCTGGTTCTGGGCCCCCGGAATGGAGGTGCCCAATATTCAAGTGAAGACCCGTAAAAACTTGGAATTTGCATCCAGATATGATGGTCAAGGCGGGCAGATCGATTCTTTCTATTTGCCCTACACGGCCATCACTACCGGGGATCCTGACCTCCCTGTCCTGGTCTACGTGTATGCAGACACTCCAGGGGCGGCTTGGGTGATGGGTTGGCGGGAGGGAGAAGATGAGTTCTGGGGCCGCTACCGGATCGAGGGCGGGGGGGCGATCCGCAACATCCAGGCGATGGCCTATGATTTGAAGACCCAGCGCTGGGTTCTTGTCTCCTTGCTGGCCCCGCCGCCGCCCCGGGTGGTCCACGCGGTGCCGGCGGGCTCAGCGGAGGAGGTGGCGCAGCTCTTCGGGCTGCCTCTCTGGCGCCGCTCGGAGCTCCTCGCCCGCTTCGGCCTCCAGGATCCCTTCCCGGACACGGTCAACCCCGCGAACATCCGGCCAGTCGGAACCATGATCATCCGCCCCGAGGGGTTTGTCGTGGAGAGGAGGTGAACCGATGCAATGGATCGCCCTCTCCTTGCTTTTGCTCGCCCTCCTGGGACAAGCGATGGGCTTCCCGTCCCCTGCCGCCGCTCAGAGCCAGGACTGTAATCTTTGGGATACCTGCGGTTTCGACTATGAGATCCGCCAGACCCAGGAATGGGGGGCTACGGGGCGGGAGGTCAAGCGGTGCGCGGGGACCGTTGTCTCGGTGATCGTCCGCTCCGCCCGAGGCGCGGCCATCTGCCAAGAGGCGCTGGCCGAGATCGATTGCGCAGGGCATGTCTGGATTCGTGCCCCGCTTTCCCCGGAGGGCCCCCAGTATTGCCCCACCGCCAACAGGGCCTGGGCCGACTACTGCGACCCAGACCTGGGCTCCGGGATGTGGGGCCACGGAGGCGCCTGCGCCTGGCGCGACTACTACGGCGCCCACATCCGCCTCCAGCTCCAGGTCCCCCCCCACCGCTTCCGCATCACCCCCTACCCCGTCGGCTTCGTCGCCCGCACCGACCCCTGGGGCGTCTTCCGCCCCACCGCCCGCCTGGTCTGGGAGCAGCCCCCCTGGCCCCAGCACGCCGACTCCGGCTGGCGCCTGTGGACCTGGGGCAGCCACCGCGGCCCCGGCCAGGCTCCCTTCCCCTGCTCGATGCGCGAGGCCGAACTGCTCGCCCACGGCGTCCCCGCCGGCACCACCTGCCTGCGGGTGCAGCTGTGGACCGCGCCCGGCGGCTTCCAGCGGGACGCCAACGGCGCGCTGCGGGCCGTTCTCCTGCCCGGCCTGCTGCAGTTCCCCGCCGCCGGCCTGAACGTCGAGGTGGCCCCCGGCCAGGTGGTGGAGATCCGCTTCCCCTACGCCTCCCATCCGGCCACCGGCCAGGTGAGCGAGGTGGACTTCGGGGATCGAGTCCTGCCGGCCTTCAACGGCTACTTTCAGCGGGGATGGCCGGTGCGCCTGCGCCTTGAGAAAAAGACGGTGCGGGACTTCAGCGGGACCCGGACGGTGTGCGCGCCGCTGCCCCGGGCGCGGTGGGGGGAGATGGACTGCTGGACGCAGACCCTGCAGCCGGGTCGGAGGCGGACGGAGACGTATGTGGAGCGCAAGGAGTGGGTGGCGGAGGAGCGGGATGGGGTGTTGGATCTGACGCTGGAGCCGTTTGGTCGGGCGTATGGGCAGTTGCATCCGGATCGGGGGCGGGTGCAGGGGGCGGAGGGGAAGGCGTGGGGGGTCCCGCGGGTATGGCGGGGGGGCTTGCCCTGGCTGTATCTGCCGCTGGCGGTGCGGGAGGGGCAGGGGGTGGTCTGCTCCGACCCCACCTGCGGCGGCTACGTGAACTGGAACGCGCCGTGAGCCCACCCCACACCCCAAAACACAACGGAGGACGAAGCGATGAGCCCAGACCTGTGGATCGATCGCGACCTAGTGCAACAGCTGGCCCGCGCCCTGCGCGCCGGCCACGCCCGCTGGATGGAGACCCTGGCCCACGCACACCGAGCCCGCCAGGCCCTCGCCGCCACCGTGCAGGCCGCCCCCGGCCGCGCCTTTGAGGCCGCCGCTGCCCACGCTGCCCACCGGCTCCAGCACGGCGGGGAGCGCCTGCGGCGCCTGGCCGAGACCCTGGAAAAGGCGCTGCAACGCCTGGAAGCGGCCTTCGCGGAGGCCGCCCGACCGCTCGAGGAAGGCTGGATTGCCCCGCCCCTGCCCACCACCCCTCTGGCGGTCGATGGTTCCGGAGCGCCCCTGCCGCATCAGTTTGCCCTCCGCTTCCGCTCCGGGGAGGTGGACCTGCCTTGGTCGACCGCCTGCGGGCCGGTGGCCCTCTCGATGGCCCTCTCCCGGCTGGCCGGCCGCCCCATCCCGGCTCAGGAGGTGGCCGATCGCCTGGTGCAGCAGACCCAGATGAAGCCCGAGCAACCGCCCGGGGAGGAGCGGGCGATCAATTACACGGGCGTGATGCACTTGCAGGCAGCTGCCCAGGCCTACGGGGTGGCGGGCCGGAAAGTGGAGCTGGAGGGGTCCTCGGCGGAGGCGGCCTGGGAGGCGCTGCAGGCCCAGATCATCCGTCCCCGGACGGCGGTGATGGCTCTGGTCACTGCCCAGAGCCGCACGACGGACTGGACCGACGGCTGGCGGGGGATGGATGGGACGCCGGCGGCGGGGGTGGTGGTCACCGAAGGGAAGCAGGTGGGGGATGGGGGGATTCTCACGGGTCGGGCGGTGCCGCGGGCGGGCGAGACGGCTCACTGGGTGGTGGTGGATCGGCTGGAGGAGCGGGAAGGGGAGCGCTACGTGGTGGTCAACAACCCCTTCTACAATCGCCAGGAGCGATATCGGTGGGATCTCTTCTGGGACTCGATCAACAAGGATGCCCGTCACGGTTCCCAATGGTGGATCGTGCGCCTGGAGGGATAACGGGACGCTCCAGAGTCGAAGGAGGAAACACGATGAGGCGCTGGATCGTTGGGATCGGGATGATCCTGAGCCTAACGGCCTGCGGGCATGCCGTCGAGGCCCCGACCCCGCGCTCGACGGCGCCCACGGCTTCCCCCACAGGGGCGGCCACCCCCACAGCCACTCCGCAGCCATCGACCGGGTTGCCTCTCCTGACTCCCTCGCCCATCCCTGCGATCCGAGGGCCGACCCCTCCCCCTCTCCCTGAGGGATTTCACATGGATCCGGATTGGCTCCAGGTGTTCTACCCTACGGTGGATCCGAAACGCTGGGAGTCCGGGCAACCGTGGACCACGGGAGGAGCCGTCTGGTGGACCAACGGACAACGCTGGATCGGTCCCTTCCCCACCGACGAAGCGAAGGGGCCCTTCTGGCCTTTTCCTGTCTGGACCTGGAGGGGAGGGCAGCGGATCTTCTGCCACGAGGTGCCTAACGTCGAAGCCCGGGTGTCGGTTTGCTTCCCGGTCCCCGACACGATAGGATTTGATCCGGTAGAAGATGTCCCGAAGGAGAACGTCTCGTTCTACGGAGAGAAGCTGGTCCGTTGCGGTCCCGACGGGGCGCTGTGCCTCACGCTCCCGGATGGCCAGCGCTCCTTGCCTTTCCGGCTCCCGATGCCCCCCGGCTTTCAGGTCCAGCATGCAGGGATCGCAGCCGGGGATCGGGTTTTACCGGTGCAAGGGTGTCTGGCCCCCGATCGACGGCGGGCTGTTCTATTTCTCCCACGCCTTGAAGGGCCCTTCCTTGGCGTGCAGGGCCTGGAAGAGATCGCACCGATCACCTTCCCCGGGGCCATCTACTGGGTGAACCTGGAGACCGCCGAGGTCCGCCCCGCCCCCACGAACGCGCCAGATCCCCCCGCCCGGCGGGCCCTAGCGCAGGCCATGGTCGCCCAGGGCAGGCTCCCCGCCTCCTTCCTGCCCTTCTTCGATCCCCCTCTCGCCATCCTGGGTCAAAAATCCCTCCTCACGGCCGTCGACTTCGCCGAGTGCTCCCCTAGCGGGCGCTTTGCATTGACATATTTGTTGGTCCTGATTCGCAAAAACAAGGGCAACTATTTTAGCGTATATCATCAGCAATGGTTGATTCGATTAGAAGACGGATTAGGATCTCCCGTTGCCATATCCAACTACGACTATCGGCTCTTCGACACAATGACCCGGTGGATTCGCTTCTGGGATAGCCGTCTGAAGCCGCTAGTGTATCAGGATCCCAAATATATCCTTCCCTGGGAGCTCCCCTGACGGATTGTGAGCGGAGGCGGAGGATGCGCACTGCACTGCGAATTGGATGGATCATCATGGGGTTATGGCTGGGCGCCTGCGGGATCAGACCTGTATCCCCAACCCCTACCTCGACACCTGGGCCCCGGCCAACGATGCCCCGTCCGACACCAGAGCCTCCTACGCCGCCCCCACTGTCGATAAAGGGCGAGCACCCCGCCTCGTCGATCCCTACACCGCAACCCCTCCCCGATGGTTTCCGAACAGACGGGGAATGGATGGTGGTCTTCCGCCCCGCCCTAGAGCACCAAACCTGGCTGGACGGATGGACCTGGTTGACCAACGGCCAACGTTGGATCGGGCCATGGCCCCCCGACCTCGCACCCCCAGTCTCCTGGAGATTTACTGACTTGATGTCCAAAAAATTGCCTATTTTCTGCCATTTTCGGTGGAACGAGGAAGAATCAAAAAGACCAATATGCGCAGAATTTTATGATCATCTCGAAATAGATGTCTATTTCTGTTCCCTCAGGGGGGTCTCCATTCGAGGCGGTGGAGTGCCAGGGGCGACCTCGGCCGTCTTGACGAAGCTGGTCCCCTGTGGAGGGACGGGGGAGGTCTGTCTGGAAACCGGGGATTGCCCCTCCGAGGGCTGCCTACGTTCCCCGCCCATCCGGCTTCCATTGCCGGAGCCCTTAAAGGCCGCATTCCCTTATGCCCGGGTCCGGGGGTGTGCGGATCTTCAGGCGAACCCTCCGCACGCGATCGGGGCGATCCTGCGGGGGGATCCGGCGGATCCCTCCGCTTTCCCTGGCGGGCTCTACTGGGTGGACCTGCGCTCGGGGCGTGTCGTGCTGGCTCCGACCAACGCCCCTACGTGGCCGGACCAGCGGGCCCTGGCCCGGGCCTTGAGTGAACGGGGGATCCTCCCTCTTGCCCTGTCCCCCCTTCTGGAGGGCAGCCGATGGGGCCCTACCATAGAAGCAGAGTGGGGGTGCTCTCCTTCAGGCCAGTTCATGCTGGTGGCCCAGGGGATGTGGCATTCCGCCTCCCGTGTCCGCCTCCCCGCCGACACCTGGCCCATCGAATCCTCCAGGGACGCCCAGACCGCCATCCTGATCCTCTGGGTGATCCGATTGAAGGACGGCGTCGGTTACCCCATCGCGGTCCGAGCGGCTGGGTTCAACGACCGATACCTCACTGGCTGGGTCGAGCCGGTGATGCAGACCTTGATTCCCTCCGAATATCGGTCGCCCGATTACCCGCTTCCCTTTCCCCGGCGATAGGGGACCCATTTGGATCGACTCGGCGGAAGCAGGCAGGGACCTGAGGGGCCGATGGGGCAAGGCGGGAGGGGATCCTCGATCCCGCTTCCTGCTTCTCCCCCCAACCGCCGGCATCCCTCGTCCTTCCCGGATGGCCCTGGGCCGACGGCCGACCCACGCTGGAGGAGGACCATGAACGCTTCACAGGGTTGGACCGCCCGGATGCCAGATCTGCGGGGGGCGCCGCTTTTCCTGCCCGCCTTGGCCTGGTTGATGGGGCTCCTCCTCGCCCGGATCCCCCCAGCCGGCGAGGATCTCTTCCCGCGCTGGACGTTGTTTTTCCTAATCTGGACGCTTCCGGCGATTGTTGCACTGGGGCTCGGCGTTCCTCGCGCCGGAAACCGGCGTCTCCCCCTCCTCTGCCTGATCGCCCTCCTCGGTGCGATCCGAGGAACGCTGCGCCCCACGCCCGCCTTGCCGCCCGCTCTGGCCGCGGCGATGGCCGAAGGCGCCGAGGTCACTGTGGAAGGGGTTGTGGTGGACGACCCTGCCGGGCGCGGGGGCGGATCCCGCTTCCGCCTCCGGCCGGAAGGGAGCACGGCCCTGCTTCAGGTGGACTTGGAGGAGGGGCGTCCTTGCTATGGGGATCGCCTCCGCTTGACTGGCCGCATCCGACCCCCAGAAGTCCGGCCAGAGGTGGACATGCGGGAGGTCCTGGCCCGTCAAGGGGTGCTCGGACAAATACGGGCGCGGGAGTGGACCCGGCTGCGGGCCGGCGAGGGAAGCCCTCTGCTGCGCGGGCTCTATGCCGCTCGGGGCTTCCTCCGGGATCGCCTGCGGGCGCTCCTGCCGGACCCGGAGGCCGGGCTGCTCATCGGCATCCTTCTAGGGGATGAGAGCGGGATCCCCTGGACGGTGGAGCGGGCCTTCGCACGCTCCGGCCTTAGCCACATCGTCGCCATCTCCGGCTACAACATCACCCTGCTCACCGCCCTGGCCATGGCCCTCTTCACCCGGCTTCTGGGCCGACGGTTCGCCCTCTGGACAACCCTCCTCCTCATCCCCCTGTATACCCTCTTCGTCGGCGCCTCTGCCTCGGTGGTGCGGGCAGCCATCATGGGGGCGCTCACCCTGATTGCACTGTTACTGGGGCGCAGCAACGACGCTCTGAACGCCCTCAGCCTCTCCGCCTTCGCTATGACCCTGTGGGATCCCCTGGCCATAGACGACGTGGGCTTCCAGCTGAGCTTCGCCGCCACCCTGGGCCTGCTCTTCCTCGCCCCGCCTCTGGAGCGCTGGGCCCGCGAAGGGACAGCCCGGCTCCTGCAGGATCCCGAGGCCGGCACCTTGGTGGAGGCCGTCCGAGAGGCCCTGTTGGTCTCCCTGGCCGCCCAGATCGCCACCGCCCCCCTGATGCTGTATCACTTCCGGGAGCTCTCCCTCATCGCCCCTCTGGCCAACATGCTGGTCCTGCCCTTGCAACCCCTCCTGATGGCCCTCGGGATCGCCGCGGCCCTGGGCGCGGCGGCGGTGGGACCGCTGGCCGCCCCGCTGTGCTGGGCGGTCTGGTGGCCCCTGGCTTGGACCATCCGCGTCGCGGATCTCGCAGCGCGCTGGCCCCTGGCCACCCTCCGCGTTGCCCCGGGCCACTTAGAGGCAATGCTCCTGTTTTACGGCGGGGCCCTGAGCGTTCTCCTTCTGCGCGCCTACGGCCTCTCCTGGCGGGAGGCGATCCTCCGCCTCCGGCCGCATCAGCCCGCTCTGCGCGCCCTGGGGCTGATCGGCGCCCTTGGGGCCATCGCTTTCACCTATCTTCCCGACGGCCGCATGAAGATCGTGCTGTTCGAGGGCGGGGATCTCCTCCTGATCGAAAGCCCGGAGGGCCACCGAGCGCTGTGGCTGTGGAGGATCCGCGAGGCCTCCTTGGCCGGGCTGGGGCGTTGGCTAGGCCCCTTCGATTCCCGTCTGGACCTCCTGATCCTTGAAGGTCCCGCGAAGCTAAGCCCTTCCAGCGCGCTGCGGCAGCGCTATCCCGTCCGGTGGGTCCTCGGAGAAGAAGCCCCTCCCCCGGCCGGACTGCGGATCGAGATGGGTTCCCTCGCTCTGGAGAACCGGGAGGACGGATGGTTGCTCTGCGCGGGAGGCCAGCGGGTCCTGATCGCCCGCCGCCGACCGAACGGAGAGGTCTCTCGGGCGGACCTGGTGGTCTACCGGGGCGACGAGCGCGCCGGGCTGGCCATCGCGAAACAGTGGCGAGCCTGGGGGCTCCTGGTCGGGGGGTCGCCTTCGGGTGGGGCCGCCGGGGCTCTCTCTGGCCTGCGTCTGCTCCGGCACGCCGGAGGCCGGGAGTGGATCGCCGCCTGGACCGATGGGGAGGTGTGGTGGTTCGGGTCCGGGCGGTGAGCTCAGATCCCTTCCTGCATCCGGTAGAGGGCGCCCTCCCGGGGCCAGCGATGGCCCTCCGGGCACACCACCGCCGTCTCCTCCTCGTGGGCCGGCTGGCGGCAGAGCGGGCAGCACCAGAGCCTGTCTCCCGTTGGACGCGCTCCGGGCCCGGCCTCCGCCCGGATGAAGAGGCTGGGGGTCAGCTTCCAGAGGGCGCCGATCCCCTGCACCCAGCCGTCCATCCGGGCGAGCCAGGGGGCGGGGATCAGGCGCTTCAGCCAAGGATGGCGGAAATGGGACACCGCCCGCTCCCGCTGGATCCGGAAGCCCGCCTCCTCCAGCCGAGCGCGCATCCAGGCAGGATGAAAATCGAAATGCAACGGGGCGAACTCCACTGGCTCCGGTGAGAATGGCAACCAGGATTGGGCACCGATCACATAACGGAGGATGGCCTTCAGGTTCCGTTTGTTTGCGAACTCCAGGATGAAAACCCCGCCCGGCCGCAGGGCCTCATGGATCTCCCGCAACGCCTGGGGCACATCCCGGACATGGTGAATCACCCGGACCATGACGACGACGTCGAAGGACCCCGGCGCGAAAGGCAGGCGGTAGAGGTCGCCCACCACGAAGCGGAACCGAGGGTCATTCCCCCAGCGTTGCCGGGCTGCTTCGACCTGTGATCGCGCGTAGTCCAGGAGGAAAACTTCCTCATAGCCCGTATAAAGATCGGCCAGGCGCCCGAAGCCCGCGCCGATCTCCACCAGGCGTCGACCCCGCGGCGGCAGCAGCGCGCGCAGCGCGATCCGCTCCGCAAGGTCCTCGTAGGTCCGGCCCGCCCGCCAGAAGGCTTCGTAATCGGTCCCTTCGTAATTGCAGATCGGAGGCCCAGCAGGGGCTTCCAGCATCCCGTATCCTCCCGCGTCTCATCCTCCGAGCAGACGCCAGCTCAAAAGCCCTAGCCCGGCCAGCCCGCTGAGCCATAGGATCCCGCGATCCCACAGCGAGCCGGTCCGCCAGCGGGCCAGGCGCAGGCGCTGCCTGGAGAAGGGCCATAGCCAGGGGATGCCACGAGGGGTGAGGGCATCCAGCAACAGGTGAGAGAGATACCCAGCGGCCCATGCCCCGGCCAGGCCGGGATCCCGCAAGAGCAGCGCGCCCAGCAGGCTCCAGAGGCACGCCATCGCCAGGGAATGCGTGGGGCCCCGATGGGGCAGGCGGACCAGCATCCACAGCAGAAAGCCAGCGCCCAGGCCCACGGCCGCTACCTCCGAGGAGCGCAGAAGGTAGCCTCCCAGCGCCCCGCCCGCTACGGCCAGCGCGCCCAGCGTCTGTGCCCCTCGTCCCACCGAGCCCGCATCCAGGTCCACATCCGGGACCGCGCTGGCAAAGGCGCCCAGGGCGCCTCCCAGCGGCCCGCCCACCCAAAAGCCCAGGACAGATCCTACAACGATGTGCGTGCGCAACCGCATCTGGATCTTCGATCTCCCAACTGCGGAGGTCCGGGGCTGAAGCCTCTCCTGCAGAAAGATCGACGTTTGTAGGAGCGGCTTTCGCCGCGACAGCACCTTCTCGAAGACGGAGGTCGGGGCTGAAGCCCCTCCTACAAAAAGATCGATGGGGTAGGAGCGGCTTTCGCCGCGACCCTGTGAGCATTGAAGACAGGGTTCGGGGCGAAAGCCCCTCCTACAAAAAGATCAATGTTTGGTAGGAGCGGCTTCAGCCGCGACCCATCGCGGATCGAAGACGGGGGTTCGGGGCGAAAGCTCCTCCCACAAAAAGATCGATGTTTGGTGGGAGCGGCTTTCGCCGCGACATTGCCATCTCGAAGACGGAGGTCGGGGCGAAAGCCCCTCCTACAAAAAGATCAATGTTTGCGGGAGCGGCTTCCGCTGCGACCCCCACGTCATCGAAGACCCGCGTTCGGGGCCGAAGCTCCTCCTACAAAGAGCGACCTCTTCCTTCGCATGCCCGAGGCGAACTTTCCCCATTCGACATGGGCCGACCGCTGGCGGAGGGCGTTCCGCCCCTCAGGGCCCCGGGATCAGATCCAGCAGCGCCTGGAGATCCTTCAGCAGCAGCAACAGCTTCCCCACCACCGGGTCCAGCCCCGAGGCCCCCAGGGCGATGTCCACCGGCTGATCGAAATTCACTGGGATCTGGGTGCGAACCGGGACCGTCATGTTCAGCCGGACCGGAAGGCGGGTCCCCGGAGGCAGATTGATGAGCACCGTCCCGTTGATGGTGCCCCCGCTCCCCGGCAACCGGAACGTTGCCGCCGTGGTGATCGGCACAGGCGCCAGGGTCACTACCACCGTGTCCTGCTGCACCGGGAGCTCAAACGCTACCGGGACCGACTGCCGGATCGGGATGGTAGTGGAGATCCGGGTGCCCCCCAAGTCCTGGACAATGGCCTCCAGGCGGGCGACCGTCCCATTGACGGCGGATTTCAGGGAGGCCAGCTGCATGTAAAGCAGCCCCAGCGCGATCACCAGGATCAGGTTGACGGTGAACGAGAAAAGGATCGCAATGGTTTGGAAAGCCCGCCATATCCTTCGTAGGGAATCCATAGACGTCTCCTGAAAAGTGGGATCCTACGCAGGCGATTACCGGAGGTCCGGATCCGGTTCCACCTCTACCTGCACCCCTTCGGGCTCTACATCGGCCACCCAGGTGCGGGCCGGGAAGCCCGCCTCCTCGAAGGCGGCGGCCATCGCAGCCGCGATGGCCTCGTGGCCCTCGGGGGCGAAAGCCGCCAGCGCCGGGCCGGAGCCGCTGATACACACCGCGGCGGCCCCGGCCGCCCGCGCGGCCTGAACCGCCCGCTCGTAGCCTGGGATCAGGCCCGCCCGATAGGGCTCGTGCACCCGATCTCGCATCGCTCGCCCGAGCAACCCCCAGTCCCCCTCCCGGAAGGCATGCACCAGCAGCGCCACATGCCCGATCTGCGCGACTACATCGGAGAGGGGGAATTGAGCGGGGAGCAGGCAGCGGGCCATCTCAGTGGAGACCTGGGCCGCCGGGAGGGCAAGGGCCACCCGCATCGGGATGGTCGGCACCCGGGCGGCGATCCAGCCTTCCTCGTTCCGGGTCACCAGCGTCAGGCCTCCAAGCAAGGCCGGCGCCACATTGTCTGGATGGCCCTCCAGGGCCGTGGCCAGCTCCAGCAGATCCCCCCACGATCCCCTCCGCCCCAGCCAGGCTGCGGCCAAGGCCAGCCCGCCCACCGCCGCCGCCGCGCTGGAGCCGAGCCCGGACATCAGAGGGATCCGGTTGCAGCAGCGCAGCCGCATGGGGGGCAACATCATCCCCGCCTGCTCGAACAGCGCCGCCGCGCTGCGCACCACCCGGTTCGTCACATCCCGCGGGAGGACGTCCGCCCCTTCCCCCTCGAGGGCGACCTCCAGCGCCGGGGCCGGCTCCGCCTCGATCTCGTTATACAGCGCGACGGCCAGCCCCATCGCATCGAACCCCGGGCCCAGGTTGGCGATCGTCGCAGGCACCCGCACCTGGATCCGCATGCTGCCTCCCATCGTTGAGGACTCCAACGGTTTCCCCAGGATATCCGGAGGTCCGGCCGCGCGCCAGCCGGCGGATCTTCTTGTCACCGGCCCCGCTCGGCCTCTGCGATGGCGCGAAAGCGCTCCCAGACGATGGGCGCGTGCGCGCGGGCCTCGGCGGCGATCCGTTCCTCATCCAGGGTGAGCAGCTGACGATCCTTCATCAGGATCCGCCCTCCGCAGATCGTCGTGGTGACGTGGGAGCCGTCGATCCCGAAGATCAGATGCCACGAGAGGTTCTCCGCCGTCAGCGGCGTGTAGGGTCGGTAATCCAGGAGGATCATGTCCGCGTAGGCGCCGGGGGCGATGACCCCCAGGGGATGCGGCCAGAAGAGGGCAGCGATGCGGGCGTTCTCCCGATAGACCATAGCGAGCGCCTCCTCCGCACCCATTGCTTGCGGGTCCCTGGAGTGGACCTTGTGCACTAGGTAGGCGGTCTTCATCTCCGCAAACATGTTGTTGGAGAACCCGTCGTTGCCCAGCCCGACCGTCACCCCGGCGGCCTGCATCACGCCCACTGGCGCCACCCCGACGGCGTTGTTCATGTTCGAGCGGGGTTGATGGCTCACTTTGCTCTGGGTGCGGGCCAGCAGCGCGATCTCCCCAGCATCGACGTGCACGCAGTGCGCGCACAGGGTTTGGGGGCCCAGCACGCCTTCCCGCGCCAGCCGCTCCACCGTGCGGACCCCATAGATCGTCAGGCTGTGGCCCTCATCGGCCGCGTCCTCCGCCACGTGGATGTGGAAGCCGACTCCCAGGTCCTGGGCCTCGGCCACAGCATGCGCCATGGTCTCCGGCCCCACAGTGAAGGAGGCGTGGAGGCCGAAGGAGGCCGCCAGCCTGTCTCCCCGGGGATCCCCTGTTGCTCGCCATCTCTGGACTTGGCGGATGAACCGCGCGTTCTCCTTGATCCCGGCCTGTGCCCCCTGAGGGCCGTTGCGATCGGTGACCTCATAGCACAGGCAGGCCCGCAGTCCGGCTTCCACCACGGCCTCGGCGAGGATATCCAGCGAGCCATCGATGCATGAAGGGCTGGCATGATGATCGATCAGGGTGGTCGTGCCGTGGCGGATGGCGTCGATCAAGCAGACCAGGGCTGAGAGGCGCACCGCCTTCTCGTCCAGGGCGCGGTCCAGTCGCCACCACAGGCGGCGCAGGATGTGGGGGAAGTTCGTCGGCGGCTCGTCGTGCAAGGGCATGCCCCGGGCAAAGGCCCCGTAAAAATGCGTGTGGGCGCAGATGCTGCCTGGGAAGACCAGCTGACCCTGAGCATCCAGGACTTCCGCCTCGGGGTAGCGCGTCCGCACCTCCGCCGCGGGCCCTACCATCACGATCCGATCCCCCTCGACCGCGACTGCCCCATCCTGGATTACCCAGGGCGGATCCTCCATAGTGCACACGATGCCGTGCGCGATCAGCCAGGCCATCCCGGCCTCCTGTGGAGTGGGATAATACCTATGGATTTTCTGGTAGGACGGGCTTCAGCCACGAACCTCCGTTTCCGAGACGGCAATGTCGCGGCGAAAGCCGCTCCTATCAACATCGGTCTTTGGTAGGAGGGGCTTTCGCCCCGAACCCTCCGTCTTCAATCCCGCGAGGTCGCGTCTTGTAGCCGAAACAAATTTCGGCCTACAAAGGCGATGGGTCGCGGAGAAAACCGCTCCTGCGGCGGTTGCCCTCCTAGGTCGGCCTATCATGGGGTTGCACCAAAGTTGCTTTTTCCACAAGTTTACAATACAACAAAACCGATCCCGGGGCACTGACCTGAACGCGAGGATAGGGGGATGGCCAGAGAGCCGGTGGCGATCAAGGGCGTGGGGGATGCGTTGTGGTTCTCCTTCGGGCCAGAGCCATGGCCCGAGGCCCTGCGGGCGCTGGAGGCCCGGCTGTCGGCCAACCCGAGCTTCTTTGTTGGCGGCCGGGTGGTCCTTGCCTTGGGGGATCGGATCGTGGAGGAGGCCGACCTGCTGGCCGCCCTGGCCTTGCTGAACCGCTTCGGACTCACCCTGAGCAGCATATGGGCAGATCATCCGGTCACCCAGGCCCTGGTGCGACGGCTAGGACTGCCCCTCCAGAGCCCTCCGGTGACAGAGCGTACTCCTGAAACCCGAGAGCTCCCCTTGGAGCCGGCGTGGGTGATCCGCCGGACCTTGCGCGCGGGCCACCATCTGCAGGTGGCGGGGCATCTCTGCGTGATCGGGGATGTGCATCCGGGGGCAGAGGTCGCCGCCACGGGCGACATCGTGATCTGGGGGCGCCTGCTGGGGACAGCGCACGCTGGCTGTGAAGGGAACGATGAGGCCGCCGTCTACGCCCTGGAGCTCCGCCCGGTCCAGCTGCGCATCGGGCGCCACATCGCCCGCTCGCCTGAGGAGCCCCGCCGGCCGATCCCAGAGCAAGCCATCGTTCAGAACGGCCAGATCGTAGTGGAGCCTTGGCGTCCTCTTTCGCGAGTGGAACGCTGGTTCGGCCGCTTTTTTTAAATCGAAGACGTTCCCTTTCTCCGGCATTTATAAAGCAGGAGGTTCGCCATGAGCGCGCAGGTGGTCACGGTCACCTCCGGCAAGGGCGGGGCGGGCAAGACGACGGTGACAGCGAACGTGGGGATGGCCCTGGCCCTGGATAGCAAGAAGGTGGTGTGCATCGACGCGGACATCGGTTTGAGAAACCTGGATGTGGTCCTGGGGCTGGAGAACCGCATCGTCTACGACATCGTCCACGTGGTGGAAGGCCGCTGCCGCACCCGCCAGGCCCTCGTCCGCGACAAGCGGGTCCCCAACCTCTACCTGATGCCTGCTGCCCAGAGCCGGGATAAATCCGCCGTTAGGCCGGAGGACATGGTCCGCATCTGCGAGGAACTACGGTCCGACTTCGATTACATCCTCATCGACTCTGCCGCTGGCATCGAGGAAGGCTTCCGCACTGCCCTGGCACCCGCGGAGCTTATCCTCCTGGTCACCAACCCGGAGGTGGCTGCGGTGCGGGACGCGGACCGCGTGATCGGGCTGGTAGAGGCGATGGGCAAGCCGGCCCCCAAACTGATCGTCAACCGCCTGAAGCCGGACATGGTCCGCCGGGGCGACATGCTGGACACCTCAGATGTGCTGGAGATCCTAGCCATCGAGCTGCTGGGGGTGATCCCGGAGGACGAACAGGTCATCGTCGCTACCAACCGGGGGACCCCGGTGGTGCTGGAGGAACGGTCGCCGGCGGGCCAGGCCTTCCGGGCGATCGCTCGCCGCCTGATGGGGGAAAACGTCCCCCTTTTCCCCTCCGAGGATGGACACGGGATTTTGAGCTGGTTGCGCCGGCTGGTGCGCAGCGGAGGTGGCCGATGAGCTGGCTGGATCGACTGCGAGGGCGGCCCTCCCCCCGGGAGACCGCCAAGCAACGCCTGCAGGTGATCCTGGTTCACGACCGCAGCGACCTCTCCCCGGGGTTGCTGGAGGTCATCAAAGATGAGATCATCGCCGTCCTCTCCCGCCACGTGCCCATCATCGCCGAAGAGGTGCGGGTCACCGTGACCCAAGACGCGCGGGAGTGCCGCCTGGTGGCAGACATCCCGCTGGGGAACCGAAGGGGCCCGTCATGATCGGGTGGTTGCAGGAGCGTCTGGGGGAATGGCGTCGCTTCGACGTCGGGCTGCTGCTGGGGGTGATGGCCCTGATGGCCATCGGCATCCCGACCATCGCCAGCGCTGTGCTGCGCTCCCCGGATCTGGCGGACGTTCCTCGACGTCAGGCGACCTTCGCCCTGATCGGGATCGCCCTGATCTTCGCCACCGCCTCCATCAACTACCGGATCTGGGGGTCCCTCCACCAGGGGATCTATCTGCTCCTCATGGGCCTTCTGCTGCTCGTCCTGGTCGCTGGCCGAAGTCAGATTGGGCCGGTCCGCCGCTGGCTGGAAGTGGCCTCCTTGAATATCCAGCCCGCGGAGCTGGCCAAGCCCCTCCTGATCCTCAGCCTGGGCCGCTTCCTGGCAGACCGTGAGGAACAGCTGGACTCCTTCCGGACAGTGTTGCTGGCCTTCGGATATCTCTTGCTGCCGGCGGCCTTGATCTTCGTGCAGCCTAACTTGAGCACGGCGGTGGTCCTCGTCGTCATCGGGCTGGCCATGCTGTTCGTCTGGGGGATCCGTCCCCGGCATCTTCTGGCTGTGGGCGTCCTGAGCGTGCCCCTGGCCCTCGGGGCGTGGATGATGATGCTGCCTTACATGCGGGGCCGTCTGCTGCACTTCCTGGGTCTGCAGCCGGATCCAAACGCCGCCTACAACCTCGCCCAGGCCCTGATCACCATTGGCAGCGGGGGGCTGTGGGGGACCGGCTGGGGGCAGAGCCCCCAGAACATCTGGGGCTTCCTGCGGGTCCGCCATACCGACTTCCTGTTCGCGGTCCTGGCGGGCGAGTTCGGCCTGGTGGGGGCCCTTGGGGTCATCGCGCTCTACCTCTGGGTCCTCGGGCGCATCCTTCGGATCGCCTGGACGGCGGAGGACGCCTACGGCCGGCTGATCGCCGTCGGGGTAGGGTCTTGGATCGCCTTCCAGGCCCTGGCCAACATCGGGATGAACGTGGGGCTGACGCCGGTGGCCGGCCTCCCTCTCCCCTTCTTGAGCTACGGCGGAAGCGCTCTCCTCTCTCTGTGCTTCGGGATCGGCCTCGTCCAGAGCGTGCGCATCCACCCCATGGCCTTCTCCATACGCAGATGAGTCCCCTCGGGGTGTGTCCCAATTTTGTCGGGCGAGGTAAGATAGGGGCAGGAGGTGGATCATAGGACGGCCAGAGACTTCCCCCATCCTGCCGGACCCGGAGGTGGATCATGGGACAGTCAGAGGCAATTGTG
>Ga0272447_1000215_pt1 | contig 45265 bp, 46 predicted proteins | sample YNPCB0133_FD_194589 | JGI IMG/M metagenome (GOLD analysis project Ga0272447, IMG submission 194589) | Hot spring microbial mat communities from Yellowstone National Park, WY, United States - YNP-CB-013-3 | ecosystem: Environmental > Aquatic > Thermal springs > Hot (42-90C) > Sediment | place... | reverse complement strand
GTTTGAGAAGAGGTTTGAGAGCATTGACGACGGCTTCCTTCTTGTCCTCGGAGGTGACGGAACCTTACTCCGTGTAGCGAGAAAGGTCTCTAACCCGGAGGTGAAGCTTTTAGGCGTCAACTACGGCCGCGCCGGATATCTCTGCACAGCTGAAGCAGATGAGCTTGAACAGGTCTGCTACAGGATTGTGGAGCGGTCGTACTTTGTGGAGCGGGTTATGAGGCTCGCCACCTTCGCCGAAGGAGAGTTTGTTGCGGACGCATTAAACGAGGCATATGTCTCGTCAAGGAACCCGGGCAGGGTCATCCAGTACAGGATATCGCAGCGTGAGCAGCTTGTCTCCGACGTGGCTGACGGCGTAATTCTGGCAACCCCGATTGGTTCAACGGCCTATGCTTTTTCCGCCGGAGGCCCCGTGGTTGATGAAAGGCTTGAATCAGTTGTTGTCGCACCCATGGCGTCGCTTGGAAACATCAGGCCCATCGTCCTATCCATAGACATGCCGATAACCGTGACTGTGACTAAAGGCGAGGCACAGGTTTTAGTTGACGGACACACAGTTAAAGAGCTTCGGAAAGGACAGGTCGAAATCAGTAAATCACCGCGCTACATCAGCCTCGTTAAATTCACTGAGAAACCATTATTCAGCCGCAGGTTGCGGAAGAGGATATATGGCCGCCCGTAAGGTATACGTACTCGACACCACCGCGATACTTGCCACCCAGCTTGAACCCGGTAAGGCAGAGCTTGTAACGGTGCAGGAGGTGGTGGACGAGGTTGTCTATGGGGGACTTGCGCCGGAAAGGCTTTCGATGGCTTTGTCACGTAAGGTTTTGAAGCTGAGGAAGCCCTCGAAGCAGTCTGTTGAAGACGTCAGCTTGAAGGCCCGTGAAAGAGGTGAGCTTGGCCGCCTCTCCAAAACCGACATTCTTTTACTGGCTGCAGCGGTCGAGGAAAAGAAGGAGGGCTGCGATGTCGTAGTTGTCTCAGACGACTACAGTGTCCAGAACATGGCGCTGTACCTAGGCCTTCAGGTGCTGGGTGTGGCTAGGCAGCCCATCAAGGAGGTTAGAGAATATGTCTTCAGATGCAGTGTTTGCGGCAAAACCCACACAAGGCCGGCTGCACGGTGCCCGGATTGCGGGGGCGAGTTAGAGAGAGTCAGGGCTGGCGACCGGCGGTGAGCAGGTAGCCGGCGATCAAGAGACCCCATGAGAGAACAGGGTATACGATCAGCCTCTCCATCCCTCCATGTCCGAGGCCGAGGTAGTTGTTTGTCGCGAAAAGAGCCAGAGCTGTTAGGGATGTAAGGCCTGAAATCAGTGAGAGCACTCCCATGGCTTGCTTAAAGACGCGGGCCGCGTAGACCGCTGCTACTCCGGCGAAGAAGAATGTGATGAAGGACATCACTGTGTGGAGGACTGGGACGTTTTCCGGAAACACCCCAACACCTGTGGCTCCAAAGCCAGCCAGCCCAACCAAAACACTCAGCACCCTACTTCTGAAGGCGGGAAGCGCAAGATATGCGGCAGCCATCACAGCCAGCCCAAGCACGACTATCGAGGTGTTGAAAACACCTGCAGCGGGCCCCACACCCAAGTCGCTGATGTAGTTGTTGGAGACGCTGTAGCCCGGGTAAATCGACTCAGCCACCCGGAAAAACATGAAGAACTGGAAGATTGCCAGAAACAGCAGCAAACCAGCCACAACAGTCCTGTTCACAGCATTTTGAGAACATCCATGATATTATAACTTTTCACAGTAATGCGGCTACAAGCGGGGGCAGGGCAAATACCATTAAGGTCTCAGCCCACGCCAGTGTAAGGGCTTTACGGCGTGCAGCCCCATCCCCCCTTACCGCCCTCGGCCCGTAGATGAATGAGTGTATGAAGTCTAGGGTGAAGGAGGCAGCGACGGCCAGCAACGTTATGATGGGTACTAGAGTTAGACCTGTTTTGAACAAAGCGAGATAGGATGTTGCGGCTAGGAGAACGGGTAACGCTGTCCACGCAAAAGGGTTGTATCTCCTCATCATCCCAGCCATGACCCTAAGCCGCAGCCCAGTGTCAAGCCTTGAAGCCTCAGGTATTGCGGCGAAGGTTAGGTGGAAAATTCCTCCTGCCCAGACTACGAGGGCGTAGACGGCGGCTGCTCTGGCGAGAAACTCTACAATCGTTGGCGTCATTTACCGTAGCGGCGGAGAAGTAGAACGGTAAGCTGGGCCCCTACTGTGCTGAGGACCATATTGGCGGCTATAGCACCAACCCATATCACGGCCAACAGCTCCGGTCTGACGTTAAACAGCCCGACATAGGTCAGCACCGCCATAGCTATGACCCCTTCAACAAGTCCGCTCAGCAGCGTCCCCACAGTTATCCTACCAAACCTCCTCACCGACTGCTGGTATGCACGACCCATGCAGAGATCATACACAACCCCCGCCCCAACAGTTGAAAAGAGGAGGTAAGGCGCGGGCGCTGGGACAACGGCCAGAAAGACCAGGCCAGATATAACGGACATAATGCTCACACTCCACCGCGCTCTTGAAAAGGCCGCGCAGGCGCTCATCGAAAGGCCTCTGAAGAAATGTGCCGGATAGCCGCGCAACACAGGTAATACAATACCTGTGACAGCAGTCGTCAACGTGTAGAATGCTGCGAAAAGCGCAATAACTGCCAAGTTCTTTGTTGAGAGCGCTCTTTGCTGCGGATGCATGTTGTGGAATACATCATCATATATTTAAGCTTATTGGTGAATCTGCAAAAGATTTGCCAAACCAACAATATATTTCGCTGGAAACACCGGAAAACAGGTGAAGCACCATATCGGAGGACGTTATCGCAGTCGTTGATTTCGGGGGCCAGTACGCCCACCTGATAAGCAGGCGGGTCAGGGAGCTGGGCGTAAAGACCGTCGTGGCACCTTACACAGAGGTAGAGGCCGTGGCTGGTATGCGGGAGGTTAAGGGGTTTATACTGTCGGGGGGCCCTGCAAGTGTTTACGAGGCTGGGGCGCCGGCAGTCGACTTCGGGAAGTTCGGTGGAAGACCGGTGCTGGGCATCTGCTACGGCCACCAGCTTCTGGCATGGGCTTTCGGCGGCGCCGTCAGTAAAGCGGCAAGAAGAGAGTACGGCAGGACGGTGATACGTCTCGACAACACCTGCGAACTCTTCAAAGGGCTTCCCGAAAGCCTCACGGTGTGGATGAGCCACTCAGACAATGTCGAGAAACCTCCCAAGGGGTTTAAGACGGCGGCTTCAACAGAGTCGTCACCTCATGCAGCCATCTACGACAGCGGCCGCAGGGTTTACGGCATACAGTTCCACCCAGAGGTTCACCACACAGAGAAAGGTGTCGAGATTCTCCGCAACTTTGTCATAGGCATCTGTGGATGCAGGCCTTCCTGGAGCATGGAGAGCTATCTGGAGAAGGCCGTCAGGGAAGTGGCGGAGGCGGTTGGGGACGGGAAGGTGTTGTGCGCAGTCAGCGGAGGGGTTGACTCGACTGTTACCGCGGCGATAGTTTCACGCGCAGTCGGAGCCCGGCTCAAATGTCTCTTCGTAAACCATGGACTGCTTAGAAAGAACGAGGCAGAGGAGGTCTTGGCTGTTTTGAAAAAGGTCGTGGGAGACGAAAGCTTGATTTACGTGGACGCTTCCCAAAGGTTTCTCTCAAGGCTTAAAGGGGTTAAGGACCCTGAGGAGAAGAGGAAGATAATCGGGGCAGAGTTCGCAGCCATCTTCGAGGAGGTCGGCCGACTTCACGGGCCCTTCACCCACCTCGCCCAAGGAACCCTATATCCAGACGTTGTGGAGAGCGGGAGGTCCGTCGGCGGCTCCGCAGTAATAAAGACACACCACAATGTCGGAGGCCTCCCCGAGAACCTTGGGCTGGGGGTTGTTGAGCCGCTGAGGGAGCTGTACAAAGACGAGGTGAGGAGGCTGGCCCGGGTCTTGGGCCTGCCCGAGAAAATAGTGAGGAGACAGCCTTTTCCAGGGCCTGGGCTGGCGGTCAGAATAATAGGGGAGGTTACTGAGGATAAGCTTAGAGTTTGCCGGGAGGCTTCAGCCATCGTTGAGGAGGAGGTATTGGCCGCCGGACTTGGTGATGAGATTTGGCAGTGCTTTGCGGTTGTGGGTGATGACATGGCTACGGGTGTGAAAGGTGATAGGAGGAGCGTTGGCTATATCGTGACTGTCCGCGCCGTCACATCCACCGACGGCATGACCGCTGACTGGGCCCGGCTACCGCACGAATTACTGGACAGGATAGGTAGGAGGATTGCTAACGAGGTTGATAACGTTACATGGGTTACCTACGCCATAACCAGCAAACCACCTTCAACAATAGAGCCACAGTAGACTACCTGCCCTTCCACACAGGTTTCCTCTTCTCCAGAAAAGCTCTCGCACCCTCTTTCTGGTCTTCGCTGGCGAACAGCGAGGCGAAAAGCATCAACTCCGCACGCAGCCCAGCACTCAGTCCAGTCTCGAGCGCAAGGTTCACGGCTTCCTTCGCAGCCGCAACCGCAAGCGGCGGTTTGGAAAGTATTTTGTCCAACAGCGTCTTCAAAGCCTCCTCCAACCGTTCCTTGGGGACGACGACGTTAACTAGGCCCAGCGCCGCAAGGGTTGAGGCCGAGACCCTGTCACCTGTGAAAATCAATTCCTTCGCCTTCTTCTCCCCCACAAGCCTCGTAAGCCTCTGCGTCCCACCGCCTCCCGGTATGATGCCTAGGTTTATCTCAGGCTGGCCGAACACAGCGTCCTCGGATGCTACAATGAGGTCGCATGCCTGCGCAAGCTCAAACCCCCCGCCTAGACAGTAGCCCTCCACCACGGCGATCACCGGCTTCTGCATGTTTCTGATGATCGACGACAAAACCATCGAGGTTCCGACCTCGTTAGCCACTCTAACTGTCTCGGCCGGGTCCCATTGGAGGAAGGCTTTGATGTCGGCGCCTGCGGAGAAGTTGCCGCCAGCTCCCCGTATCACAACCGCCCTAACCGCGCTGTCTCCGGCAGCATCCATCAGAGCGGCTTTAAGCTCACGTCTAAGGTCGAGCTCCAGAGCATTATACTTGGCTGAGTTGTTGAGAGTGATCCAGGCAACCCCGCCCTCCTTCCTGTAAAGGACCTTGGAAAACCCCACTTCCGCCATGCATGTTGATGTATTGTTTGGTTTTTAGCTGTTTTTACATCCTAAGTCATAGGGCCTGTTCTGATTTTTGTGGGTGTTTTAAGCCTGACTTCTGGGAGAACCATTTTACGCAGCCGCCCGCTTACGTAGTCGACAGCCACCACGACCGTGAGCGTCAATATAATGATTGTTGTCAGGCTGCTGTATCTGAGGGTCTCTATGTAGTTTATCATGAGGAAGCCGACACCCCCTGCGCCCACAAACCCCAAAACAGTTGAAGCCCTTACGTTGTACTCGAACATGAAAAACAGCTGGCTGAAAATAGCGTTTAATGATTCGGGGATGACGGCGTATCTGACGAGGGCTAGGCTTGAGGCCCCCGCGCATCTAAGCGCGTCAATCGTGTCCTGGTCAACTGCCTCAAAGGCCTCATAGTACAGTTTTGAAAGATATCCGAGCGAGTATACAGATACTGCAAGTGTCCCCGCCAGAGGGCCGAGGCCTACGGCTATGACGAATATGACTGCCCAGAATAGTGCGGGGATTGTTCTAACCAGAGCCAAGAGAGCCCTTGTCGGCGCTGTTATGTAGCTGGGGAAGGCTGTGCGGAGGGCCAGGGCTGCGGCCGGGATTGACAGAATGAATCCTATAATTGTCCCGACGAACGCTATCTGGATTGTTTCAAAGAGTGCGTTGAGGATTGCCGGCACGTCCTGCAGGTTTGGTGGAAAAAGCTCCGACGAGAGCTGTAATAGGTTTGTGACCCCCTTGGAGAGGCGCGGCAGGTCTGTGAAGCCCACCTGCTGTGCCGCCAGTATAAACGCCAGCCCTGTTAGCAGGTAGCCGGTTTGCCTAGCAAAATTTCATGCCGGAGAACTCACCTCAGAACCGCTTCAAGCCTGTCCACGTCGACTGTTTTCGCATCCATCTCAGCCGCAATCCTACCCTCCTTCAAAACCGCCACCCTGTCCGCGAAACGGTTGACGAGAAAGGCGTCATGCATCGTCATTAAAACAGCTATGTCGCTTCTTTTGCAAACATCGATTGTGAGCCTCATTATGTCGATGGCGTTGGCTACGTCGAGGTCGGCGACAAACTCGTCGGCCAGAAGTATTGACGGCGACTGCATCAAAGCCCTGGCCACAGCAACCCTCTGCCTCTCACCGCCGCTGAGCAATGCTGTCTTCCTCTCCGATAAATGAGCTAGCCCGACAGCCTCCAGCAGGCCGTAGGCCCTCTCAACCTCGTGTCTTGGAAACCTGCCCAGCAGGGATGAGGTTTTCCCTACACGCCCCAGCGAGCCCAGCAGCACGTTCTGGAGGGCGGTGAGGTTTTTAACGAGTCCAAAGTGTTGCGGAATATATCCCACCCTGTCAGAGGATAGCTTCACCACGCCCTCGTAGGGGTAGAGAAGCCCAGCCACTATTTTGAGCAGGGTTGTTTTACCCGCGCCCGAAGTCCCCATCAGAGCGAGAGCCTCACCTCTTTCAAGCACCAGGTTAACGCAGCGCAGGACTGGCTTCAAGCCGTCGTATGAGAAATGTAGGTCGCGTACCTCGAGGATCCTCAATTCATCCAACCTTCTCCGTGTACTTGAGGTTGGTGAGCTCGAGATACTTGCCTAACGCTTGTAGGTGTGTTTCCGAGGTTGTCGGCTCAAACCTGACGAATAGGGCTGATATGAATGAGCGCATAAGCTCGGGCTGTTTCTCCCCAAGCTCGAGGAAGGCTTCGAGCAATTTACTGCGCAGAGGTTCCTTCAGGTCTTTTGAGAATACTACTCCGTGGCTGGGTATCGGCCCCTGCGAATCCACAACCCGCACCTTAGACATCACGTCACGGTAAAGGTCTTCCGGTATGTCGCCGGCGATCACCGTAGCGTCAACATCACCCGCCTTGAGCGCGTTCCATGACTGGGCGTAGCCTCCAGTGAACACTACTGTGAAAAATGTTGAAGGGTCTGCCTCCCTCTTACCCTCAACCCTTACCAGGCCTTTTTCGACAAGCTTGTTGAGGGGGGCTACGTAGCCCGATGTGGATATTGGGCTGGGCAGGGCTACTTTTCTGCCGCGAAGTTCTTCAAGCGATTTGATTGGTGAGTCTGGCAAGACTACCCAGTACGAGTAGTAGTATGTTTTCTCAACAAGCCTGTCTCCCTCACCAACCCGCCTTACCTCCGCAAGCACAACCTCCGCACCAGCCAGCTTCCATGCGAGATATGAGGGCCACGCGCTCATCATGGCGGCGTCGGCATGCCCCTGCCTCAAAGCCTCAACAACAGCGGCGTAAGATGTTGGAACATATATTTCGACATCCACACCAAGCCGCTGTTCGAGGAAAGATTCAATGGGCTTTGACCTCTGCAGAGCTTCGGCGGCAGCCAAGGTTGGCTGTATGGCGATGACGAGCTTCTGCGTTGGCCGGGGCTGTGTTAGGATGGCGAAGCCTGTGGAGATTAAGAGACCAATCACAACACCTGCTGTTAACAAGATGACTGTTTTGCTGGTGCTGTTCACGATATAACGGCGTTATAACGTGGATTTAAAGTATACGCCGTGAAGCAAACATTTCACATGGTTAAACAATAAGAATATAACGCCGTTAATCTCAGGTAAAACCATGAAAACCCCCAAGGCCGAGGAGGTCATTCCGGTACTCAGGTCGCTCATAGCGGCTGAGCTGGTCAAAACCTATGGCCTGAGAAAGGCTGAAACGGCCCGCCTACTCTCAGTAACACCGCAAGCGGTCACACAGTACCTGAAGGGGGTGCGTGCCCTGAGCGGGAAAAACTTCCCAGTTAGTGAGCAGGCTAGGAAAATGGTCCGCGAATACGCTGGTAAGATAGCGTTGAAGAAAAGGGCTGTGGCTGAGACGGAGCTTCTCGACCTCGCCTATGAGGTCCTGACACTAACTGGTTCAGCTCCCTCCATGAGGGAGGGTGGGGAAGAGGCTAAGATGAGTGCGGTAAGGCTTCTTCGCCAAAGACTCGTGGCAGAGCAGGAGGCTGCGGAAATATTTCTCTCCGAGGCCATCAAAGCCAGTGACGACATGGTTAGGCTTCTCTTCAGACAAATCGCCTCAGACAGCATAAGGCATGCCGACATAGTTCAGGCAGCCATCGCCGCCGTTGAGAAAGACGCAGTTGACGGCCCGCTCCCAGACCCTGAACGTCTACGCCAGCTTCAGCAGCTTGAGGAGAAAGGCCATTCAGCCGGTTTCGAGGAGGTGAAGAAACTTCTCAAAAGCAATGTTGTAAAAATCCTCCTAGACTCTATAGAGGCTGACGAAGAAAAGCACGACATGATTCTGGAAAAGCTGATGGCTGTAAGCAGCAAAGTAAAGACAGAAGTTGCGTTAGAGTAGAAATTGGACGATGGTGTGTATCCCAGAAAGCAGTCAGCCGACATGTCCACCATGAAAACTTATATTGATGCGGACGCCATTCACAGACAGCTGTAGGGTTGAACTATGCCTAAACAACGTCTTGTTTCGGATGTCGCGAAGGATAGAAAGGAGCAGCCAGAGGAGGTGAGGGACCTTTCGCAGCACATCTATGTCCCCAAACACGAAATTCTCTCTAAGGAGGAGGCTGAGGAGCTGTTGAAAAAACTGGGTGTTACGGCTGACAGGCTGCCGTACATAAGCCCGTCAGACCCCATGGTTAAAAAGCTGGGGGCCAAGGTGGGTGACATAGTTAAAATAACGCGGCGGTCAGAGACAGCTGGGGAGGCGGTATACTACAGAGTTGTCTGGGGTGAGTCCTGATGTCTTCCCAGTTGTCGAAAGATGATTTATGGGATGTGTTCAAATCCACGCTTGAGGACGAGGGGCTGGTACAGCACCACCTACGCTCATACAACTATTTCATCAAGGAAGGGCTGCAGCAGCTCTTACAGTCGTTTGGAGACCATGAAATAAAGACGAAGCACGGAACAGTGATAGTCAAATTCGGCAAGGTCGAGGTGGGCGAGCCGTTCAAGCGCGAGGTGGAGGCACCCACGTTACAGAAACTTTACCCATCCGAGGCCCGTCTAAGGAACTTAACCTACGAAGCCCCGATATACGTCTACATGAGCATATACCTTGACGGAAAGCCCATAGGAGGGCCGGCTCCTGAAAGGGTTTGGGTCGGAACAATCCCCGTGATGGTGAAGTCTGACATATGCCTGCTTTCGAAGATGACGCCGGACGAGCTTATGTCGGCCGGCGAGGACCCCAACGACCCAGGCGGATACTTTATCATAAACGGCTCTGAACGCGTAATCGTAGCCATAGAAGACTTAGCACCCAACAGGATTATCGTAACCGCTAAGGAGGGGGACGGCAGGCCCCAGTACTCCGCCGTCATACTCTCATCTGCCTATGGGAGGCAGATAAGGGTTGAGGTCAGCTACCGCAGAGATGGGCCGGTCAAGGTCTATTTCTCACGAATATACAAAGGCGTCCCCGCCATAATCATGCTCAGAGCGCTCGGGTTGACCAAGGACCAGGAGATAGCCAACCTTATCTCCCCGCATAAGGAGGTTCAGGAACTTCTCGAGCCCAGCTTCCAGGAGGCGGAGGGGGTTGAGACGGTTGCACAGGCTCTTGACTACATAGGCAGCAGGATTGCCTTCGGCTATGCTGAGGAATACAGGCTGGAGAAGGCTGAGCAGTTAATCGACACAATGTTCCTCATACATCTAGGCACAAACAAAGCGGCTAGACTCAGAAAAGCAGTACACCTCTGCGAAATGATTGGACGCGTTCTCGAAACAAGCCTAGGGCTCCGCGAACCGGACGACCGGGACCACTACGCCAACAAGCGGATAAAGCTCGAGTCAGCCCTGTTGACGGAGCTTTACCGGATGGCCTTCGCTAAGATGCTCCGCGACCTGCGCTACCAGCTGGAGAGGATAATCCCTTCACGTCAGCCTCTCCAGATAGGCTCGTACGTCAGACACGGCATTGTCTCCGAGTTCGTCAGACACGCCATGGCCACCGGCAACTGGCCCGGTGGAAGGGTTGGGGTAACCCAGCTCCTCAACAGGACAAACTACCTCGCCACGCTAAGCCATCTCAGACGCGTCCAGTCACCGCTCAGCAGGGGGCAGCCACATTTCGAGGCAAGGGACCTGCATGGGACACACTGGGGAAGGCTCTGCCCGAGCGAGACGCCTGAGGGAAGCAACGCCGGCCTCGTCAAAAACCTAGCCCTCTCGGCTGAGATATCTTTCCAAGCAAACAAGAAAGACCTGATGGATAAGCTTTTCCAGCTCAACGTAATCCCCCTGAACGAGATTATAGCGAAAAAGAAGACACCACCACCTGTCAAGGTATTCGTTGACGGGGTCCTGGAGGGTTTTCACAGCAGCGGCGCCTCGCTTGTTAACGAGCTCCGGCGTTTGAGAAGGGAGGGGCTTATAAGCCATAACATCAACTTAGCCTATTATAAGCGTAAACATGTTGAAGAGGTTGTTATAAACACTGATGAGGGTAGAGTCCGGCGGCCGCTTATAGTTGTCCAGAACGGCCAGCCCCTGCTGCAGAGGCAGCATGTCGAGCTAATACGGCGTAAGACCTCGAGGTTGAGAGATCTCATAAGCCTTGGAATTGTTGAATACCTGGATGCTGAGGAGGAGGAGAACGCGTATGTCGCCCTGAAGCCTGACGAAGTGACGAACGAGCACACACATCTGGAGATAACGCCTTTCGCAATGTTCGGTGTGGCGGTTTCCCTCATACCCTACGCGGAGCACAACCAATCACCGAGAAACGTCTACGAAGGCGCGATGGCTAAGCAGGCGCTAGGTGTCTTCGCAATAAACTACATGTTGAGGACTGATTCACGCAGCCACCTCCTCGTCTACCCCCAGAAACCCATCGTAACAACCAGAACCGCTGACTTCATAGGGCTCAACACAAGACCCATGGGGCAGAACATGGTTGTGGCCATCCTCACCGGTCAGGGCTACAACATGGAGGACGCCGTGGTTTTAAACAGGTCTTCCGTCGAGCGGGGGCTCGGCCTATCGCTTAGCTGGAGAGTGTACGAGGTTGAGGCTAGGCAGACCCCGGGAGGCCAGAAGGACAAGTTTACGATACCCGACGCCTCCGTACGCGGCTACAGGGGTGAACAGTTTTACAGGGTTTTGGACCAAGACGGCCTAGCACACATAGAGTCCGATGTCTCAGGGGGCACGGTTATAATAGGTATGGTCAGCCCGCCCCGCTTCCTTGAAGAGTATCAACGGGTTCCCACCCGTGAGATGGTTTGGCGCGACTCCTCGGAGGCCGTACAGCCTTCAGAGACAGGCACTGTGGACACCATTTTCCTGACCACTGGGGCTGAGGGGAATAAGCTGGTTAAGGCGAAGGTGAGGGCTACCTGCTTCACAGAGATAGGTGACAAGTTTTCCTCAAGGCATGGTCAGAAAGGCGTCGTGGGGATGCTTATACCGCATGAAGACATGCCCTACACCAAGGACGGCGTTGTACCAGACCTCCTAATCGACCCGCATGCATTCCCCTCACGTATGACCATAGGACAGCTTATCGAAAGCCTAGCCGGTAAGCTGGGCAGCATTAAAGGCGAGCTGGTGGACGGCACGCCGTTTATCGGTAAACCCGTCGAGGAGCTGAGGGCTGAGCTGGAGGCCCTCGGTTTCAAGAGCAGCGGCAGAGAGCTGCTCTACAGCGGCGTAACAGGTAAGGCCCTTGAGGCGGAGATATTCATCGGCGTTGTGTATTATCAACGGCTCCACCACCTTGTAAGGGATAAAATACATGCTAGGTCTCGGGGACAGGTCCAGATGCTTACACGGCAGCCTACCGAGGGAAGGTCAAGGGGCGGGGGGTTGAAGTTCGGCGAGATGGAGAGGGACTGCCTTATCGCCTACGGCGCGTCATACCTGCTGCTGGACAGGCTGCTGGAGCAGAGCGATAAATACACTGCCTACTTCTGCGAAATCTGCGGACTCCCAAGCTACTACGACCTTAAACAGGAGAGGTATGTATGCCCCGTCCACGGGAAAGAGGTAAGGGTTAAAGCGGTCACTATGTCATATGCTTTCTACCTACTGCTCAACGAGATGATGAGCATGGGCATACATCCTAGGATTTTATTGGAGGAGCCGGAGGTATGAGCCTGGCTGCAACCGTCGCGGGAATAAGGTTCGGCATCCTTTCGCCCGACCTAATAAGAAAAATGAGCGTAGCCGAGATAATCAGCCCGGACACATACGACGAAGACGGCCTACCTATCCCGACGAGTGTTATGGACCCACGGCTTGGGACCCTTGAACCAGGCCAGCGATGTAAGACATGCGGCAACACATACCTCGGCTGCCCCGGACACTTCGGCAGAATTGAGTTACCTGTACCCGTGATACATGTAGGGTTTGCGAAAATAATCTACGAGCTTCTTAGGTCGACATGCAGGTCCTGTGGACGGCTTCTGCTATCCGACGAGGTTATTGAGAAATATCATCGGGAGCTTGAGGAGTTGAAGAAGAAGAATATGCCGTACAGGAACCTTATCTACAGAATAAAGCAGAGGGCTATGAATGAGCACACATGCCCCCACTGCGGTGAGAAACAGCTTAAGCTGGAGCTGGATAAACCTACAACCTTCCTAGAGGTTTCGGAGTCGGGTACGACAAAGCTCAACGCAAACACCGTCCGCTCAAGGCTGGAGAGAATAACGGACCAGGACCTCGTCCTACTCGACATAAACCCCGAGACATCCAGGCCGGAGTGGATGGTTTTGACAGTGCTGCCGGTCCCCCCCGTCTACGTCAGGCCTTCCATAACGCTGGAGTCAGGCTATAGGTCGGAGGACGACCTAACGCATAAACTCGTCGACATCTTGAGGGTTGCTCAGAGGCTTAGGGAGAACATAAGGACGGGCGCGCCTTCACCGGTGATAGAGGAGCTTTCAGACCTCCTCCAATACCATGTGACAACATACATCAACAACGAGTCCGTGGGTGTTTCACCCGCCAAACACAGGTCTGGCCGTGTCCTCAAAACGTTGGCACAGCGGCTTAAGGGTAAGGAGGGGCGCTTCAGGCTGAACCTTTCAGGAAAACGTGTTGACTTCTCCGCGAGGACAGTCATCTCACCCGACCCCAACATTAAGGTTAACGAGGTCGGAGTACCCCTCGAAATAGCGATGCAGCTGACCGTCGCAGAAACCGTAACACCTTGGAACATAGAGAAGGTTAGACAGCTTGTGCGAAACGGGTCAGACAAATACCCCGGCGCTAAATACATTATAAGGCCTGACGGAAAACGTGTCAGGCTGAAGTTTGTAACCAACCTAGATGAGCTGGCTGACTCGCTTGAACCCGGTTACGTAATTGAGAGGCATCTACAGGACGGTGACATAGTCCTCTTCAACCGTCAGCCATCGCTCCACAGAATGTCCATCATGGCCCACTACGTCAGGGTTCTGCCATATAAGACGCTTAGACTCAACCCCCTTGTTTGCACCCCATACAACGCAGACTTTGACGGCGACGAAATGAACCTACATGTCCCGCAGAGTGAGGAAGCCCAGACAGAGGCCCGCGAGCTGCTTGTGGTCGAGAAAAACATCATATCCCCCCGCTACGGTGCACCCATCATAGGCGTGATCAGGGACTTCCTAACAGCCCTATATCTATTAACAAAAGACGACACATTCCTGAACAAGTCCGAGCTCTCGAGGGTTCTGGCAGCCATACACTATAGAGGCGACATACCGGAGCCGGCGGTAAAAGAGCCTGAACCGCTGTGGACCGGAAAACAGGTAATCAGTCTGCTCTTCCCCAAGGATTTCAACCACGTAACGAGAGCGTCATTCAACAACCAGGAGGTCGTAGTCAGAAACGGCCAGCTTGTTGCCGGGGTTATCGATAAGAGCTCGATAGGTGTGGAAAAAGCAAACAGCATACTACACCGTCTATACAAAGACTACGGCGCAGACACCGCCCGTCAGTTCCTCGACAACATCGTGCGCATCGCCAACACATTTATCGAGATGCGTGGCTTTACATTCTCTGTCGACGACCTATACGTGGACCCCACAGTATACACTGAGATTAAGCAGTTTTTCAAGAAAGCCGACATAGAGTTTAACAGGCTGAGGGAGGCCTATGAGAAGGGAGAGAAGGACATACCTCCCGGCATGACCGAGGAACAGGCCTTTGAAGCCGACGTGCTTAAGATATTGAGTGAGGCGAGGGATGAGGCTGGAAAGCTTGTTCGCTCAAAAATCTCCCACCAAAGCAGCGCCTTCATAATGGCAAAGACGGGGGCTAGGGGGACGATGCTTAACATAGACCAGATGATAGCAGTGGTCGGCCAGCAGTCGGTTAGAAGGGAGAGAGTCCACAGAGGCTACTCGGGCAGGGTGTTAACGTTCTTCAAGAAGGGCGACCTGTCACCTAGGGCGAGGGGCTTTGTCTACAACTCGTTCGTCAAAGGCCTGGACCCGATAGAGTTCTTCTTCCACGCGGTCGGCGGAAGGGATGGGTTGGTGGACACGGCCGTCAGAACCCAGCAGAGCGGGTACATGCAGCGGAGGCTGATAAACGCGCTTGAATCCCTATACATCGACTACGACGGAACCGTCAAGACAGCCGACGAGGGAAAGATAATACAGTTTGCATACGGCGAGGACGGCGTTGACCCAGCCAAATCAGACCACGGGAAATCAGTTACAGTCTTGAACATAGTTGCCTCAGTCCTCGCCAAAACGCAGAAAGCACCCCCAGCAGACCCCAGCTACCTGGAGGAAAAGCTTAACGAGGCCTCGGGCAAGATACCGAAAAGCATTGTAGACGATATTCGGCGGGAATTTCAGAAGATTAATCCATCAAAGGACGTGGTTGACATGGTCGTGGAGGAATGTGTTAGGAAATACCTCGACTCACTTGCGGAACCCGGTGACGCTGTGGGAGTTATTACAGCGCAGTCCATTGGGGAGCCGGGCACACAGCTAACCCTGAGAACATTCCACTTCGCCGGCGTAGGGGAGCAAAGCATTCTAAAAGGCTTACCAAGGCTTATAGAGATCGTTGACGCGAGGAGAACCCCGTCAACACCTATTATGTACATACCCCTCGAACCCGAGTACGCCAACAACCTTGCGAAGGCGAGGAAGCTCGCCAAACAGATACAGTACACTACCGTCGGCGACCTTGTTGAAGGCGTCGTTGTAAACTACAAGCGTGGGGTGGTTGAGTTCCATCTGAGCAGGCGTGCCCTAGAAGACCACGGTGTTGGGAAGAAGGATATCGAGAAAGCAATAAAACCCGTCAACGCCGAATACGACGAGGATAACCAGGTAGTAAGCGTGAAGCTGGATGAAGAGGCGGTAGGCGATATCCAACATATCAAGGATAGAGTTTACCAGCTGAAGGTTAAGGGCATCAGGAAGATAAGAAAAGCAACCGTCTTCAAGGAGAAGGAGGGCTACGTCATCAGGACGGAGGGCTCAAACCTTAAGGAAGTATTGGAAGTCCCCGGAGTAGACTGGCGCCGCGTAAAAACCAACGACATATATGAGATTCAGGAGGTTTTAGGTATCGAGGCGGCGCGCAACGCCATAGTCGAGGAGGCCCGGCAGGTGATGGAGGACCAGGGTCTGGACGTCGACATAAGACACCTGTTGCTGTTGGCTGATATGATGACGGTCAGCGGCAGCGTTAGGCAGATAGGTAGGCATGGAGTCGTCAAGCTTAAGAGCAGCGTTCTGGCGAGAGCAGCATACGAGATAAGCGTCCAAACACTTCTGGAGGCGGCGGCCCGCGGTGAAACCGACAGCCTTAAGGGAAACGTCGAACGCATACTAATAGGCAGGGAGATACCGGTAGGCACGGGTATGGTGACACTACTCATGAGCCATGAGGCAGGAGGCGGTGAAAGTGGACCTGAAACAGAGCTTGGAGGTAGTAAGTAGGACAGGCAGGTACGTGGTCGGCTACAGGAGAACCGTCAAGGAGATACTGGCCAGAAAGCCTGCGGCGGTCGTGGCTTCAAAGAAGTCCAGCGGCCCGTTGTTGAAACGGGTGAGGATTCTGTCACAGACCATGGGGGTGCCGCTTTTGATGACAGAGCTTACACCCGCCGAGCTCGGGCTGGCCCTCCGTAAACCTTTCCCAACGTCCTTCATCGCCGTGCTTGACCCGGGCAGCTCTGACATAGCTGAACATGTGAGGGCGGGGTCTGGTGAGTGAGGGCGGGGTAAAGCTTACGGAAAAAGAGATGAAATACATCCAGATGTTTGAGGGTGTTACGGGTGCGGCTGTGGTGGACTGCGTCGAGGAGGGGGATTTACTGACTTTTGTTGTCAGGAAAGGCGACCTAAAAAAAGCAGTTTCAGGTAGCGGCGGCAAGATCAAGGAGCTTGTCAGATATTTCAGGAAGAAGATAAAGGTCGTTGAGTACGACACCGAGGCCCAGAACTTCATCAAAAACCTTTTCTACCCCGCCGAGGTCGTTGAGCCCGTAAGGCTGCTCGAGAAGCCTGACGGTAAGAAGGTCGCCATAGTGACCGTCAACCCCCGGGACAAAGGGGTGGCGATAGGCCGTGACGGGAAAAACATCAACCTCGCCCGCCTGCTGGCCAAACGCCATTTCAACATCGACCACATCCTCGTGAGGTAGAATTTATTAGGAAATGCAGGATAAACGGATGCCAGATGCCTGAGGAGATCAAGATATTTGACCAGTGGAGTGTTGAGGGCATAGAGGTGTTAGATGAGGGGCTGAAACGCTACATAAGCCTCAAACCCGTCTTAATACCCCATAGCGGCGGGAGACACGAGCACAGACGCTTCGCAAAATCTCAGGTAAACATAGTTGAGAGGCTTGCGACGATGCTGTTAAGGCCGGGTAAGAACGGCGGCAAAAAGACCAAGGCACTCACGGCTGTGAAAAACGCGTTATGGATTATCCACCTCAGGACGGGGAAAAACCCCGTCGAAGTGCTTGTAAGAGCTGTTGAAAACTCCGCGCCGCTCGAGGACGTAACACGCCTCAGCTACGGCGGCATAGTGTACTTCAAGGCCGTGGATATAAGCCCCCAGAGAAGGGTTGACCTAGCCCTGCGAAACCTAGCTCAGGCAGCCCGTGAAAACTCGTTCAGAAACCGGAAAACAATAGACGAGGCCCTAGCAGACGAGCTTATACTAGCCGCCGAGAAGGATACGAAAAGCTACGCGGTCAGAAAGAAGATAGAGCAGGAGCGAGTAGCCCTAGCCTCTCGTTAATGTTAACTCTATCAGGCCGCGGGTTCCTTAGCTCATACTGATATTCCTGAAACTTCGTATACAGTTAACCTAGACACCGCCTCATCTTAGCTGCTCTCAGCAGCTCTTCCCCGGCTGAGGCTAGGTCGCCTTCGATAAAGGAGATGAGGAAGTTGTTGACTATGTTGCTGTATTTCCTCTCGGTTGTGTTTTTCGGGCCTATTCTGATGTTCAGCTGGTTTTCTAATGTTTCAAGGCTTTCGACGTAGAGTGGCAGGGTGTTCGCCAACGGCTTCAACGCCGGGTTTTCGACGCCGGCGAGCAGTGTGTTCACGTTCTCCATGCAGACATATGACGCCGCCCTCGAAAGGTCTTCCCGAATGTTGTGGTAGAGCTGCATTACCGCATCATACTCTTCTTCATTTAGGTCATTCAACACGCTTAATCCAATCATCTCGGGTGGGAGTCCTAGAGTGTAGAGGACGCATGCGAAAGGGATTGCGCGCGGGAGCTCGACGTCTCCGACCCTGCGTCCGTATGAGAACATCCCGATATGCAGTTTACGGGCCCTGCGTCTGGGTACGAGTTTGGTGAGGGCTGTGATTGTGGGGGCAGCTGCTTCAGCAAACCTCCTATACCCTTCCGACAGCTTCGACACCACTTTAGCCATAAGCACGTAATCTATGGCGTCAGGGTCCGGCAGCTCACGGGCCGGAAGATTCCTGTTGAGCTTTGACACGGCCTCCGCCACCATGTTTTCCGGATAGTCGTATCTGAATGCGGACTGTATTGTTACGGTTGATACTTCACCATATTCTTTAAGGAAGGCCTCCACGTTCTCGGGGTTGAGGCCGCCTCTGAAAGGCATTGTGCCGACGCCTATTATCGGGTATATCTCTATCCCGGTGTAGTTCTTTGCCTTTGAGAGCTTGTGGAAAGCCGTCTTCGCAATTAGTGTTGCAGCCAGGAGTCCGTTGTTGAGCGCCGGGTCGGAACGCGCTATGAATACCCTGACGTATTTAGGCGAAGTCATCTCGACATAGCTGGTGATTATGCTGTCTATATTCAGCATGCTCTCAAGGTCTTCGAAGAGGGGGATGACCTCGACCTTCTCCGGCCTCACCTCGCCTATGATGTCGCGGAGCCTGACGTGTGGGTAGTCTATGAAGATGTCTGCAAGCTGTACCACTCCCCGCCTGTATGTGTTGAGGACTTGGATGAGCTGGTGTGCGGATGTCGTGAATGGGAGTATTATCTCGAAAACGGGTGGGACGGCTTTCTCCCCGTAGAAAACCTTGGCTGCGTCAAAGTGTTTCGGGATGCTTTGGAGGGTTTCAAAGAATATCTTGCGCTCACCCTGTTCCACGGCCGGGTTGGGTATCCTGTATGTCAGGAAAACATCTCTACCGATTACCCTGTCCCTGAAAGCGTCCCCATACTTTGCCAGGAGTTTGCGGACTACGTTTAGGTCGACGTCCTTGCCCTCAGCATCCCACATCGCCTCCTGGCATCCGAGCCGGACCCAGCTGTGGAAAACCTCGTCAACCTCGTCGTCTCCAGCGATAAACGGTGTTTCAAGCCAGGGCGGGGGCATCGCGTTATCCGGGTGCTGGGAGCTCATAGTCCTCGGAATCAGTCTGTCCATCAGTTCTCCACCTGCTTATTCCCGTGTGTATGGGATGCCGAGGGCCGCCGGCGCCCCAACCCTCTTTCTGACAGACTCTAGCGAAAGCAGGGTTAGCGTGATTATGGTCACTATGTAGGGTAGCATGAGTAGGAACTGGGGGAGCTGTGCTGCCACGCCCAACAACGGTAGCCTGAACTGGAGTGTTTCAACGCCTCCGAAGAGCAGGGCGCCGAGAATTGCCCTCAAAGGACTCCATGTAGCCAGTATGACCAGGGCCAGGGATATGAAGCCTCTCCCAGCCGTCATACCCTCAACCCAGAACGGCTGGTACCCTATGAAGAGGTAGGCTCCGGCGAGGCTTCCCAGCATTCCGCAGATGGCCATCGATATGTACCTCATCCTGTACACGTTGACGCCGAGAGAGTCCGCCATCGAGGGGTTTTCACCGCAGGAACGTAGGCTGAGGCCGAACCTTGTCCTGAAGAGGACAAACCACATTACGACGCTGAGCGTGAACGCGAAGTAGACAAGTACGTTGTGGTTGAAGAAGACAGGGCCTATGACGGGTATGTCCTTGAGAACTGGTATCGGTATGACTGGGAGCTTTGCGGCCTCCTGTGTTATCACCAGCCTCTCGGGGGTTTCGGGGTTCAGGGCCAGTATGAATCGTTTACGTATTTCTGCCGCAGTTATCAACCCGCTCACACCAAGCCCCAGTATCGTGAAGGCCAGCCCGACGACGACTTGGTTGAGTTTGAGGCTTACCGAGAAGACGGCGTGGGAAACCCCGAGGACGAGGCCTATAAGGACGACGGCGAGCAAAGCGGCACCATGCCCCAGCGCGTTCGTAAAGATGAATGCAACAGCAGCGCCTATAATCATCATCCCCTCCATCCCCAGGTTAAGCACACCCGCCCGCTCAGCATACATCTCGCCAAGCGAGGCGATGAGGAAGACGGTGCCCGCTGAGACTGCGCCTGCAAGGACGGAGCTTATCCATCCTACGTCGATCATCTGACGACCTTCACCCTGTACCGTTTAAAAAACTCGCCCAGTATGATCATCAGGAAGATTGTGGCTTGGAAGATTTGGACTGCTGCGAAGGGTAGGTTTAGGGTTGACTGTATTACGTCTCCAGCCACCAGTAGGCCGCCGAAGAAGACCGATGCCGGCAGGGCCAGCCACGGGTTTAGGCCTGAGAGGAATGCGATGATAATCGCTGTGTATCCGTAGCCGGGTGAGGCCCCTGGACGCAGCCTACCTATAATGCCGCTTACAATCACCAGCCCACCTATTCCCGCAAGCCCTCCAGCAACCAGGCTACCGGTCAACAACGTCCTACCGAGCCTTATACCGGCATACCTAGCAGCCTCGATGTTCTGCCCCATTACACGCATCTCAAACCCCAAAGTGGTTTTTTGCAAAAGTCCGTAAAGGACCGCCGCTACCGCGATGGCGCCCGGGAATCCGACATAGGCTGAGTGGCCTAGAAAGCTGTCAAGCCTAGCGTAGTCGGGGAACACGATCGAGACAGGAAAACCGAAACCTTTGGGGTCTCTCCAAGGCCCGTAAATTAAAAAGTCGACAAATCTCATAGCGACGTAGTTGAGCATTAGGGTTGGAAGTATCTCGTTGACTCCGAGTCGGGCTTTTAGGAAGGCGGGGAGGGCGCAGTAAACACCACCCGCTATAAATGAGGCCGCAACCATGGCGGGCAAAACCAGAGGCTCCGGGATCAACCCATAGTATGCATGCATGAGCACGATTCCAGTCGCGGCCATCATCCCCATGTATATCTGTCCATCGGCCCCAATGTTCCAGAAATTCATTTTGAAGGCGAGGCAGAGGCCTAGTGCGGCGAAGCCCATGGGCAGGCCTCTTAAAACAGCTTGGAGAAGTGTTGCAGGCGTCGTGAAAACGTAGTAGATTTTTGACAACGTCTCCACTGAGCTTACGCCTAGGAGTTCAAAGACTAGGCTCGCAGCTATTATCGCGAGTATTATGAAGAAGGCGGATATAGAGGCGGAGAGCTTACGCGAAATTTCAAGCCTTCTCTCAAGCCTTAATGCCATGCTACGCCTGTACCTCCAGCTTCTTCACACCGGTCATCATAAGACCTATTGTCTCCACATCATATTGGCTGCGGCTTAGTATTCCGACTATCTCGCCTCTATACATCACCATTATCCTGTCGCTGAGCTCCATTAACTCATCCAACTCCTCGGAGACAAGGAGCACCGAGGCCCCCTGCTGCGACTTCTCAACCAAATACTTGTGGATGTTTTCAGTGGATGCGATGTCCAGCCCACGCGTCGGGTATAATGCGAGGAGGACGCGTAGGTTCGGCAAGGTCCACAGCTCCCGTGCCAGCACAAGCCGCTGTATGTTTCCGCCGGAGAGGTTTCCGGCCTTATTGCGTGTTGATGGGGTCACTATATTGAATTTCGCAACAAGCTCTTGAGCAGTTTTCTCGACGTTCTTAAAGTCTACCAGTATGTTTTTTGAAAACATTTTCGTTCTGTAGGCCTTTAGTATAAGGTTTTCGGCGACAGTCATTTCGGGTGCTGAGTAGCGGAGGGCCTCCGCAGGGATGAACCCGACACCTAAATCAATTATTTCGGATGGATGTCGGTTGGTGATGTCCACCGAGTCGAGTAAAACCTTTCCCGAGACCACTTTCCTGAGGCCGGCTATGGCTTCCAACAGCTCCTGCTGCCCGTTCCCCGAAACACCGGCCACACCAAGTATCTCACCCCGATAAAGCTTGAAGGAGACCTTTCTGACCGCCTCTAGTCCCTTATCGTTTAAGACTACAAGGTTGCTTACCTCTAGGATGTGGTTTTCCTCTGGGATTTGGCGGGTTGGCTTTATCTTGATCAGCGGCCTGCCGATCATGAGGTTGACGAGTTCCTCTATGTTTGTTTCGCTGGTGCGCTTTGTAGCCACCGTGCGGCCCTGCCGCATAACAGTAACCCTGTCGCTGACAGCCATGACCTCGTCCAGCTTATGTGTGATGAGGACAACGCCCATACCCTCCGCCGCCATCTTACGCAGCGTTTGAAACAGCACCGTAGCCTCCTGCGGTGTAAGGACAGAGGTCGGCTCGTCGAGTATCAGTATCCTGGCTTTCCTATAAAGTGCTTTCAACAGCTCCACCTGCTGTTTCTCACCCGCCGAGAGCTGCCAAACCCTCGATTCAGGCGATATTCTCCACCCGTAGCTTTCTATTATTCTGGAGAGTTCTTGGTTGATTTTCCCCGTGTTTAAAATGATTCCCGCCTCCCTGATTCCTAGGATTATGTTTTCAGCCACGGTGTGTACTGGTATTAGCTTGAACTGTTGATGGACCATGCCTATGCCAAGCCTGATGGCGTCACGTGGGCTTCTTATCTCAACCCGTTTACCGTAAACCTTGATCTCGCCGGCGTCGGGCCTATACAGACCATACAGAACGTTCATCAATGTTGTCTTGCCCGCGCCGTTCTCGCCCAGCAGCGCATGGACCTCTCCCTTCTTTAATGTGAAGTTTGCGTTATCGTTAGCTAATACGTTGGGAAAACGTTTTACTATCCCACGCATCTCAACTAAGTATTCATCCTCAGCCATACCCCCATCCCGTAAAAACAGCTATAAAACAATTAAAAAATATGTGGGAGGTTAAGGTTTCTAGACTCTAGGCAGCTCGCTCTGGACGTATTCAACGAACCAGTCCATTTCCCAGAGCATTTTCCAGTCAGCACGTTCCCCAGCCTTTATCCTTACCTCGCCCTTCTGGTCTCTGATCGGTTCACCCAGGTTTCCTTCGACGCTGAACGGCTCGAACAGCAGCTCCTTCATCTCCTCATACCGGCGTTTGATCTCGGTCTGCCACTCGCTTGGAATGGCTGGGTGCAGCTTAGCCAGCTGGAGTGTTCCATCCACCTGTCCCGCAGTGCTTTGTTCGACAGGCCGTCTCCAGCGGTAGGGCATGTAGTCCCCAATCCTTGTCCATATGTCAACCGACCTCCAAGTGTTTGTCGCAACCATTCTATAGAAGTCGAGGTATATTGGGCCCCAGTCTACTATCTGTCCCGTAAGGTGTGAGTTGGGCCCATATTGTGACATGTCGTTGTAGTGGCTGAAGCTCCAAACCCTCCTGCCCTTCTGGGTTGTGTATTCCTCGGCCACCTGCAAGGTCGTCGGGGAGTCCTCGGTGAAAGCAAGCACGTCAGCGTTAGACTGCTCAACCATCGCCGTGGCGGCCTCCCTTGTCTTCCCGGGGTTAAACCACTCGAAGAGCCAGCTCACATATGCCTTAATGTTTTTGCCTGTCCTTTTCTTGTAGGCGTAGTTTGCGCCCAAGACGAATGCGTTTATGTGTCTGACGACCTCTGGTATGGGTATGGCTGCTACGTAGCCGAGGACGCCTGTCTGTGTAACCGCTCCCGCAGCCAGGCCGTTAAGGTAGTAGAGCTGGTAGAATTCGGCGAAGGCGCTGCTCATGTTCTGGGGCGCGTTGCCCGCCGCCCCGCTCCTGTAGCCTGAGATATGTACAAAGTATCTGTCGGGATGTTTTGCCGCAACCTCGGCGGTCGGGTCCATGTAGCCGAAGCTTGTTGTTATAACCAAGTCGACGCCCTGGTTAACCAGTGTTTCTATGGCGCCCGCGGCCTCCGCTTCGGGGACGCTCTCTATGTAGGAGCTGTCCACGTTTTTGAAGGCGTTGTCAGCCCATTTACGACCCTCGTTGTGTGAATAAGTCCAACCAAAGTCGCCCACAGGGCCTACGTATATGTATCCGACTTTGAGGCGCTTGGCTGGTGCTGTAACGGTAGTCCTTACAGTAGTTCCCGGAGCTGTTACTGTGACGGTCCCCGCCGGAGCCGTCACCGTCCTAGTTACCGGTGCGGGTGCCTGTGATGTTCCAGCGAAATATCCTACAAGCCCGCCCACGACCGCGGCCGCCGCTACAGAGCCTGCAGCAACACCTGATGAGACGGCTAGAAACCTGCGCCTGGATATTCTGGCTTTTTCCTTCATGAACAATATAATGCGTGCCGTGTATTTATGGTTTTTACGGACTAGTCGATTACTAGGTCGACGAACTGGAAGGTCACGGTGTCGAGGAGTCCTTTGTCTGTGAGCCGTAGCTCGGGTATTACGCTGAGGCTGAGAAGCGACATCGTCATGAAGGGCGAGACCCAGTCACATCCTAGTCGGCGCCAGACCTCGTAGGTTCTGCCCAGCTTGGCTGCTACAGTCTCGGCAGGCTCTACAGACATTAACCCAGCCAGGGAGAGCTCAACCCTCGCCACGACCTCGCCGTCGGCCACGGTCACGATTCCGCCGTTCATCCGCGCGTTCTCGTTGGCTGCGAGGGCCATGTCCCGTCCATCATATCCTAGGACGAGAAGGTTGTGGCTGTCGTGTGCAACCGTCGACGATATCGCGCCCTTCCTAAGCCCAAACCCCTGCACGAAGCCGAGGGCCATGTTTCCCGTCCTCCCATGACGCTCTATTACAGCGGCCTTCAAGATGCTGCGGTCGGGGTCAGGCGATATGCCGGCTTTGCCGACCTCAAGCCTTTCAATCACATGCTTCGTCAACACACTTCCCTCCAACGCCTTAATCACCCTGACACGCACCTCCTCACCCTCGTTCTCAAACGGTATCTCAAACTCCTCAGGCTTTATTGTGTGAGGCAGCTTAACGCTCTTCATGAACTTCTCAGGGTAGCTGAAGCGTGGGAGTTCCTTGACCATCCTCCCCTTCTCGGCCACAAGCTCCCCGTCGGCGAATACGGCCTCTATCCTGAACTTTGTCAAGTCCGACACAACAAGGATGTCGGCAAGCCTTGCGGGAGCTATGCTGCCCAGCTCGTACTGTAGCCGGTATCTCTCGGCTGGGTTGATGGTGGCCATCTGGATGGCGGTCAGCGGGTCAACCCCCTCCTCGATGGCTCTCCGGACACAGTGGTCCACACTCCCATCCCTCAGAATCGACTCAGGCTCCTTGTCGTCGGTGCAGAGGCATATGTGCCGCGGGTCTATGCCCGTCTCGGTGTAAGCCTTTATCGTCTCCTTGATGTCGAGCCACGCGCTCCCCTCCCTCAGATAAACATACATCCCGTTCCTAAGCCGTTCAAGGGTCTGCCTCTTAGTGACGCTTTCATGGGTTGAGGTTATTCCGGCGGCTACGTAGGCTGTCAGCTCCCTTCCCAACAGCCCCGAGTCATGTCCCTCAACCAGCTTCCCCGCCTTCAACGTCTCCCCAATCTCGGCGTGGACGTTTTCATCGGCAGCCAACACACCGGGGAAGTTCATCATCTCACCCAACGCAATAACCTCCTCAAACTTCATGGCCTCGGCGACGTTTTCAGGGGTTATTACGGCGCCCGAGGTCTCATACCCAGGGGCGGCTGGAACACAGGATGGATACGTGATGTACACCTTGAGCGGCAGGTTGCGTGACTCCTCCGCCATCAGCCTAACTCCGTCTAGTCCGAAGACGTTACCTATTTCATGAGGGTCGATGAAGACCGTGGTGGTACCGTGGGGGAGGACGATTTTGGCGAACTCCGTTACGGTAACCATGGAGCTCTCTATGTGGACATGTGGGTCGAGAAGCCCTGGGACGACATATTTTCCCTCCGCTTCGTAGACAAGTGTGTCGGGCCCCATGCAGGGGCTTGCGTCGCCGACCAACGCAATCCTACCAAACCTAACAGCTACATCCACGTTCTCCAAAAGCTCACGGGTATGCACGTTAACCACATTACCTCCCCTAATCACCAAGTCTGCTTTCTCAACACCGAGAGCTGTCCGGACAAGCCCACGAGTAACCTTGTAAAGCGGCAGCCTCCCCATGTAGAGAAAATCACACTAGGCGAATATAAACAAGACGGATAAACGCGTTAATCAAGCTTTTTCCAGCCGCATGATTTAGGTAAACAAAGCTTAATAACGCTTTGTGACTATTTTCTGTGATGGCTATCAGATGGGGTTTGTATCTTCAGGATATGCATGTGCGTGAGATGGTTAGGTATGCTCAGCTGGCTGAGCAGCATGGCTTTGAGTCGGCGTGGGTTGCGGAGTCGCGTCTTGCAAGGGACGCCCTAACCCCTATGACGGCAATAGCGACGGTTACCTCACGTATAAAGGTTGGCGCGGGAGTGATCAACACGTGGACGAGGAACGCCGCCCTCATAGCCCAGACCTTCGCAACGATGGATGAGCTCTCCGACGGCAGGGTCATGCTCGGGCTTGGAGCATGGTGGGACCCGCTTGCCTGGAAGGTCGGCATCGAGCGCAGAGAACCTCTTACATGTATGAGGGAGTATGTGGAGGTTATCCGCAGGCTTTTCAGGATGGAGGAGGTTACTTTTGAGGGGAAGTTCGTGAAGATGCGTGGGGTACGGCTTGACGTTCTCCATGGGGCCGGTGAAAAACCCCGAAACATCCCAATCTACATCGGGGCCACAGGCTGGAAGATGATGGAGCTTGCGGGCGAGATAGGTGACGGGGTGGTGCTTAACTACCTCGTCTCACCGAAGTACAACGACACAGCACTGGAATACATCAGGAAGGGGGCTGCCAAGGTGGGGAGAAGGCTTGAGGACATCGACAGGCCCCAGCTCGTGGCATGCTCGATGGATGAGGACGCCGACAAAGCAGTCAAGCTCGCGAAAAAACATGTGACCATGACTTTGGGCCAGCAGCCCCACATAATGAAAGCCAGCGGCGTAAGCGAGGACCTCATCGCCGAAGTCCAGAGGATAATGGGTGGGTGGCCTGCGAAGCCCGGAGGCATCGAGAGGGCTGCCGAAATAGTTCCCGACGACGTGGTTAGGATGATAACGGCCTCCGGAACCGTGTCGGACGTTGTGGCAAAGGTTAAGGAATACATCGAGCATGGCTGCACATCACCGCTCCTCCTCCCGTTAAGCGGCAACGTCGAGTACGTGGTCAAGTCGATCTCGAAGGTGTAGTTGTCTTGGCCCCTGAGAGGACGCTGCTTAAGGGCGGCGTAGTTGTCACGATGGATTCAGCCAGGCGGGTAATCCGGGACGGGGCCGTTGGCTTCGAAGGCGATACAATAGTTTTTGTGGGTAAGTCCGAGGATGCGAAAGGCTTTGAAAACGTGGTCGATGCGCGTGGATGCTTCATAATGCCCGGCCTCATCTGCGCCCACACACATCTATATGGAATAGCGCTTAGGGGCGCCGCCCTAAACATAAAGCCCTCAACCGACTTTCTGCAGAACCTGCAACGTATCTGGTGGCCTGTCGACCTTCAGATGGATAACGAGGACGCGTACGCCACAGCCCTTGCCGCCTCCATGGAGATGGCGCTTAACGGGACAACAGCCTTCGCAGACACCTACTCGGCACCACCGCGTCCGGAGGGCTCGCTCGACGCCATAGCGAAAGCAGTTAACGAGGTGGGGATAAGGGGGGTAGTCTCGTTTGAGGCCACCGAGAGGCGGAGCAGGGAGGAGGGCCGTAGGGGCTTGGAGGAAAACGTCAGGTTTCTCGCAAAAGGCGGGGTGGGGCTTGTCCGTGGAATGGTGAGCCTCCACGCATCCTTCACGATAACAGACGACCTCATAGCCCGCGGGGTTGAGGCAGCCGAGAAATACAACGCACCCCTAACAATACATGTTTCGGAGGGCCAGAACGACGTATACCACAACCTTGAGAGATACGGTAAGCGGACCGTTGAGAGGCTCCGGGACACAGGCCTCCTGGGCCCCCGGGCCGTCCTAGCCCACTGCGTCCACCTGAACAGGACGGAGATAGGTATTCTCGCCTCCACAGGAACTCATGTAGCCCACAACCCTATGAGCAACATGTTAAACGCGGTCGGTGTAATGAGGCTGCCCGAGATGCTTGAAGCAGGCGTTAACGTCGGGCTTGGAAACGACGGATATGTTTTCGACGGCTTCGAGAACATGAGGGCCGCATTCCTGATACACCGTGTTGACAGACGAGACCCAGCAGTCATCTCGCCGCAGTCCGTGGTCGAAATGGCCACCGTCAACGCGGCCCGCGCATACGGCTTAAATCAAATCGGCTCATTGGAGGCTGGGAAGAAGGCCGACATTATCGTCGTAAGACCTGAGGTTATGGCGACGCCTTTGTCGGGAAACGTCTACGGCTACATTGTGAACGGTTTAAGAGGCGGTGACGTCGTCCACATCTATGTGAACGGGAGGCAGGTGGTGAGAAACAGGGTCTTCACACTTCTCGATAAAGAGGAGGCTGAAAAACGTGTTTTACGGACCGTTGAACGGCTTTGGGCGAAGGTCGGCGAAACACCTGCAGAAGCTGTTGAGCCTCTGGGGTTAGTGAAATGATGGAGTTAAGCCGTCTGAGTTTACCGCGCATCTCGGTGTCAATACCCTCCTCGTTGGCGGAGGCCGTCGAAATTCTGGGTAGGGAGAAGGATGTCGCAGTGATCGCGGGCGGGACCCACGTAATCCACACCCTTTTAGAGAACAGGACACCTATCAGAAAATTCGTGGACATCTCCCGTCTCGACGAGCTGAAAAAAATACATGTGGACGGCGGCAGGGCGCGGGTCGGGGCCCTCGTCACACATTCAGAGCTTGCGGAAAAGATGATGAATGAAATCAGGGCCTTCAAATCCTTCATGGAAAAATACTCCGCGCCAACAATCGCCAACATAGCCACTGTGGGCGGGAGCGTTATGTTGAAAAAATCCTCGGAAGACCTGATACCGATACTTCTGACGCTGGACGCGGAGCTCACGTTTGCGGATGGCGGCGGTGTTAAGAAGGTCAGCCTGGATGGATACCTTCGCAGCCCAACGCCTTCAAACACGATTTTGACGGAGATATCCTTCAACGTCAGAGGCGACTGCGTCTTCGATAAGCTCTGGCTAGGTGTCTCGAGAAACCCGCTGATCTCTGTTGCGGCCTACGTGGAGGGCGTGGACAGGGTGAGGCTTGCCAGGGTCGCGGTCTCCCATAGGGACGGCAGCACACCCGGAAGGGTGGTTTCTGTGGAGAGGTTTCTTGAGGGCAGGCGTCTGGAGCAAGATGTTGTCCAAAGGGCTGGAAAAATCATGTCCTCCAGCATTAACCCCTCAACCGATGTTCTCGCGTCATCGGAGTATAGGCGGGAGGTCGCGGCCGTTCTCCTGCGGAGGCTTCTCACAGGTGTTGGGATGTGATGCCGCTGAAGTTTAGGGTTAACGGTGTAGAATACTCTCTTGAGGTTGAGCCCCATGAAAGGCTTTGCGACGTTCTACGTAACCGGCTGGGTTTGATGAGTGTCAAGACAGGGTGCGGGGTCGGGGACTGCGGCCTCTGCACAGTCCTGGTTAACGGAAAACCTGTTACCTCATGCCTTGTCCTCGCATATAGGGCCTCGGGCAGCGAGATAACCACGGTCGAGGCGCTGGGGACTGAGAAAAACCTACACCCACTCCAGAAAGCCTTCATAGACGTGGGCGCTGTACAGTGCGGGTACTGCATACCCGCAGCCCTCCTTGTCCTCAAACACCTACATGACACAAACCCATACGCCCGGCGTGAAGAGGTACGGCACGCCCTCCGCAACGTCCTCTGCAGATGCGGTAGCTATCTCCGTTTTGAGGAGGCTTTTGAGCAGGTGAGGGGCAAGTGAGCGAAGAAATAGTTGAGCGGTTCAGGCAGATAATAGAGGCCCGCGAGTTTCTGGTGGTCGGTAAAAAGGTTGCCAGAGTTGATGCGTTAGACGCGGTCCTCGGAAGACCCATCTACACAGGAGACCTTGTCACCGGGAAAACACTCTTCGTAAAAGCTGTCAGGTCAAAGCTACCCCACGCCCTCATCAAGGGAATAGACACCTCCAGGGCCAGGGGTGTCAAGATACTCACCCACAGGGACATACCCGGTGTAAACGACGCAGGCAGCCTCATACCCGACAGGCCTCTGCTGGCGGTCAACAAGGTGCGCCACATAGGGGAGGCTGTGGCTCTCGTGGTCTCCGAAAGCATGGAAGACGCTGAGGACGCCGCGGAGAATGTAGATGTTTTGTACGACCCGCTCCCTGTTGTGAAAAGCCCGAGGGAGGCCATGTCCCCAAACGCCCCCAGGATACAGGAGGAAAGAGACAACGTAGTAACCCATTTCAAGATCAGGAAAGGCGATGTTGAGAGAGGTTTCCGTGAATCAGATATTGTGATTGAAAGGACATACAGGACGCAGTTCATCACAGGCCTCCCGCTGGAGATAGAGATAGCGTACTCCTACCCGGACATGGACGGCCGCATAACCTGCATCTCCTCGATGCAGAACCTCTACGATGTATACAACAAGGTGTTGAAGATTCTGGGTCTTCCCGCGGAGAAGCTCCGGGTTGTCCAAGCTGCTACCGGCGGCGGGTTCGGGCCAAAGTCGGATGAAACACCCATCGACGTCGCGGCGTACGCCTGCCTCGCAACCTATCACACCGGTAGACCAGCCCTCGCAGCCTTCACACGCAGCGAAGCCATGACTGTGCAGTGCAAAAGGCATCCATTCGAGATAACCAACATGGTTGGGGCCTCGAGGGACGGCCGGCTTCTCGCCTGGAGATCAACCCTGCTGGAGGACACGGGCGCCTACATCTCTAAGGGCCACCTGGTTATCGGCCGGGCAACATTCCACTGCACAGGCCCCTACGAGGTTCCGAACGTCTGGGCAGATGGATACTGTGTGCTGACAAACAACACGATGGCGGGGTCGACAAGGGGTTTTGGAGCGCCCCAGGCACATTTCGCCGCGGAAAGCACGATGAACGAGTTGGCGGAGGAGCTGGGCATCTCACCCCTCGAGATCCGTGAAATAAACATGCTTAAACCCGGTAGGTATACCGCCACAGGCCAGAGGGTTGAGGATGACGGGCTGCTGAGATGTTACCGGAAAGCCCTGGAGGCCTCCTCCTTCGAGCGTAGGCTGGTGGAGTACAGCGAATACAACAGGTCAAGCAAATCGGTTAAGAAAGGGATTGGGATAGCGCTACTATACCACGGCAACACGTTAGGGCCTGAAGGCGACGACTTCGCCACAGTACTAACATACGTTGACAGGGATGGCACAGTCCACGTCCAGACAGGGCTGACGGAGTACGGCACCGGAGCCCTCACCTCCCTAGTTATCGTAACGGCTGAAACACTTGGGATACCTACTTCAAGGGTGCGGCTTGAACGCCCTGACACAGCGTCTATACCCGACTCGGGCCCGACGGTCGCGTCAAGGACCACGGTGATAGGCGGTAGGGCGGCTTTGGACGCGGCTTTGAAGATCAGGGCCACGGTGGCGTCTGTGGCTTCGAAGGCCTTGGGTGTAAAACCCGAGGAGCTGGAGTTTAGGGATGGTAGGATACAGAGCCCGGGCGGAGGGTATGTTGCATGGGAGGAGGCCGTGCAGCAGTGTTTTGAGCAGGGGATAGAGCTGAAGGCCCTCGGCCATTATATGGCGCCCCCGACAAGGTGGGACCCCGAGACCGGTCAGGGCTCACCCTACAACCAGTACACCTATGGAGCGCTGGTTGCGGAGGTCTCCGTCGACGTGGAGACGGGCTTCGTCAGGGTTGAGAGGCTGACGGCGGCCTACGATGTGGGCAGGGCCATCAACCCGCTGGGCCTCGAGACCGTCTTCCAGGGTGGAAGCATAATGGGCATAGGCTACGCGCTGACAGAGGAGATAGTCCATGAAAACGGATACGTCTTGAACCCAGACCTCCACTCCTTCATAATACCCACCTCAACAGACTCCCCGTTAGAGGTCAGAAGCATAATAGTGGAGGTTCCGGGGCCGATGGGTGTTTTCGGAGCCAAGGCAATGGGGGAGATACCTGTGGTCCTGCCAGCAGCCGCCATAGCAGGAGCGGTCGCCAACGCAACGGGCATACACATAAGGGAGCTCCCCCTCAAGCCTGAACGGGTTCTGAAAAACCTAAAAACACAGTAGGCGCCACAGAAAACATGACTCTGGTAGACCTACACGGACGTGACCTAATCTCCTCGCAGGACTGGAGCGTTGAGGAAATCGAGGCGGCGATGGAGCTGGCCCGTAGCCTGAAGATTTCGCGGGCCGCGGGGAATGTGCCGGAGCTTTTCAAGAACAGAACCATGTTCATGCTTTTCTACAACACGTCCACGAGGACGAGGGCGAGCTTTGAGGCTGCGGCAACGATGCTGGGCGGCCATGCACAGTTCATCGACTTCGCCACAACCCGTGGAGCCGAAGGCGAGTCAGTCAAAGACATCGCCAAGATGTATGAGAGGATGGGCCATGTTCTGGGGGTTAGGATTCTCGAGTCAGCTGTCGACTATGTCTACGGCCGCGGCAACGCAGTCATACGCGAGTACGCCGAACACGCCAAGATACCTGTCATAAACATGGCGGACGACATGTACCACCCAAGCCAGGCCATAACAGACCTCTACACTCTGAGGGAGAAGCTGGGCAGGGTTGAGAAGAGGAAGTATGTTTTGATGTGGGCCTACAGCGACAGGGTGAGGAGTTGGGGAAGCATACAGGACGAGATGCTTATTTCAACACGTTTCGGCATGGACGTCGTCCTAGCCTACCCACCGGGCTTCGACATAGACAAAAACCTTGTAGAGCTTGCGACAAAGAACGCGGAGGAGAGCGGTGGTAGCCTTGAAATATCCCATGACTATAGGGAGGCGTTGCGTGGGGCTGACGCGGTGTTTCCGAGGAGCTGGGCCAGCCATGAATGCGTTATGACGGGGATGAATAGGTTCGGCAGGGATAGGGAGGTCGAGCTTCACAACAAGTACAGGGATTGGCGGCTTACGAAGGAGTTGGCGGACCTGATGTCGAAGAAAGGCGTGGTCACGCATGTTCTGCCCGTGTTCAGGGGTCAGGAGGCCGACGACGATGTAATGGACGGGCCCCGGAGCGTGATCTACGACCAGGCTGAAAACCTTCTATACGTTAGGGCGGCCATTCTGGCCTTGGTTGCCGGTATGGTTTAGCCCGGTACGACGTGAGTACCCGCCCTACCCTCTAATGCGTCTTTGAGCTGGGAAAGCTCGGCTATAACCGCCTCCTTCCCACCCGCCTCAACAAACCTTATGCAGGCCAGGACCTTGGGAAGCATGCTGCCGCTTCCGAAATGGCCTTGCTCTAGGTAGCGCCTAGCCTCCGAAGCCGTCACCCTCTCCAGTCTTCTCTGGTCTGGTTTCCCGAAGTTGATGTATGCCCCGTCGACGTCTGTCAGTATGATGAACCTCGCCGCACCTATCAGCTCCGCCAGCCTCTCCCCCGCCAGGTCTTTATCTATCACGGCTTCCACACCCTGTGCCCGGCCGTTCTCCTCAATTATGGGGATGCCTCCGCCCCCGCTGGCCACGACGATGAAGCCTTCGTCAACCAGCTTCTTTATCGCAAACCTCTCAGCTATGATCTTGGGGTCGGGCGATGGGACGACACGTCTCCAGCCGCCACGGGCCTTGTCCTCAACAAAGATAAACTCGGGATGCTCGGCCTTGATCTTCTCCATCTCCTCCCTACTGTAGAAGGGCCCCACAGGCTTTGACGGCTTCTGGAAGGCCGGGTCATTTTTGTCGACGATTACTCTGGTTACGACGGTTATGACGTACTTGTCTATTCCCCTCCTCTTGAGCTCGTTTCGAAGGTTTTGCTGAATTATGTACCCTATGAAGCCCTGGGTCTCGGCCCCGCATGCGTCCATCGGGAATGCAGGCAGGCTGTAAAGCTTCTGACCGGCCTCATGCCTAAGCATCGTGGCCCCCACCTGGGGACCGTTTCCATGCGTTATGACGAGCCTGTAGCCCTTCTCCACCAAGTCAGCCAGATAAACCGCTGTCTGCCCAACGTTTCTGTACTGCTCCTCGAAAGAGCCCTTGTCACCCCTCCTCAGTAACGCGTTGCCACCCAGCGCAACTACTATAAGCTCACCGGTGTTCATGAAGACTTAAGTAAAAACGCCTTTATTTTAACTCACATAACATATTCTGTCGCGTCCTCAACCCCCGCATCCCTGAAGGACTGTTTCCGCGCTAGGCATCCCGGACATGTGCCGCAGTGTTTCTCGTAAACAGACCAGCAGCTCCACGTGAGTTTGAGCGGGGCGTTCAGCTCGGCACCAAGTTTAATGACTTGGGGCTTTCTGAGCGATATCAGGGGGGCTAGAAACCTGACCTCAAACCCCTTCAGCGACTGTTTGAGCAGTGCTCCAAGGTTGTTGAAGAAGGTTTCCCCAACGTCGGGTAGTCTTCCAAGGTCCTCGTATGTGTGCCCGCCTGCTACGTATTCGGCGTCTTCGTAACAGGCTATGTGTGCGGCTATTGAGTAGAAGATGATGTTTCTGTATGGTATTAGGATGTTGGGTGGGTTGTTTAGGCTGCTATAAATTTTCTCCGCCTGCTTGGGTGGGAAGTCAAAAAGCTCCCGGAGGTAGGATGTATCCAATACCCGTAGCCCGTACCCACCGGCGGTGTCCACAATTTTTTCAACAGCCTCGATTTCACGCTTGTTCCTTCTATATGTTATGAAGGTTACAGGGATTAGCGTGTGTCCCTCACGCCTAAGCTTCCACGCCGCAACAGTGGAGTCTATTCCGCCCGAGAGGAGGATGACTGTTTTCTTCATGCCGTGGATGTGGCTGACTTGCCGAACCCCTCCGACATCCTAACCGAGACCTTACGCACGTTTCGTGGCATCACAGCCTTAAGCCTGTTCGCTATGTGTTCGGAGATGTTTTCAACTGTCGAGTCTTTCTCTATAACGTATATTGAGCTGGTCGGTAGGATTAGTGTGTACTCGCCTCCAACCCCTCTAAACGATACCTTTACACGGCTGTCGTCAAGCCTTTCAACATATCTGCCTGCTACTATTACTTTGTGGTCCATTTCGTCAACCACTTTTTTCACCGTTTTCTTGAGCTCGCCGAACTCCACAACCATGTCCTCTAGAACTTCTCCGTAAACCCTTACATGCAGCATCGAGGAATGGCCGTGCAGTACGCCGCATTTCGGCGATGAGGGTAGGAAGTGGGCGTAGTCGAAGTTTATCCCGGGCCCGCCGACCTCGACGACCTTAAGCCATGCCTTCTGCCTCGCCTCAACCACTTCCGGCAAACCTCTTATGCAGTTCATCGTCGTAGCGGTGGTACTTTAATATTACTGGGCACCAACTTTTCTCAGGGCAGAAGCCCAGGTGCAGGCACTTCTCCCCCACAGCATGGGAGATTGAGGGAGCTCTCTTCAGTAATTCGTACATGATTTTGTAGGCTATTCCACGTTCCTCCCACTGGGCGTAGCTGCAGGTTCTTGTGGCGAGGAAGCCGGAGGGGTGCAGCAGGTTGAAGCCGTTGTAGAGCCTTGCCACGTAAAGCCTCAAGGCCTGGGGCAGGACTAGGACGGCGTCGGACCTGCGGTAACCCTCGTCTACGAGGCTTTCATAGGTGTGGAGCGAATGCATGGCTGCTTCAAGAAACATGGCCTTCAGCCTCTCCTCCTTACGTATCGACGGCGGTATGACGATGTTTTCCTCGGGCTTCCCTAACGCCCTCTCTGCCGCGGTGTATACTGACTCGACGGATGTCGGGATTGTGCGGTGTCTTATCGCCTGGTGGTATGCTACCAGGGACATGGGTTCGAGGGTGTGGGCTGTGATGAGTGGGTTTAAGCTGTCGTAGGTTTCCTTGTTCTGGGAAAACAGCAGGTCTCCGAGTTCAGGTAAGCCGTCCAGCGCCGTGTAAACCGACAGCATGATGGGTTCGTCTGGATACCCGTTTTCCCTTACCAGCCTCTCCATCAAAACGTCCCGCGGCTTGTAGGGGTTGGGGTACGGGTATGTTGCAAGCCTGTTCCCGAAGCCGAGCCTCGCCTCAACCATCAGAGGCGCCAGAGACCTCGCAAGCCCCTCAAACTTCTCAGCGAACTCCCCGACCTCGGCGGGGAGAAACTCCTCAAGTCCGCTGGTGCGGCGGAGCTGCATGAACGCCACGTAGTTTTCAAGGCTGCAGCTTATGAAGAGGGATGTTTTGGTGCAGAGGGGGAGTATGTAGCGGGCGTCCTCAAGCTCCACACCCCCGTCCAAGAGCTTGAAATAGGTCTGGACAGCTTTCTCCACGGCCGAGCCGTACCTTCTGTCTTCTGCGAGGGGCTGCGGTGTGACCACGTAGCCGGTGTCTATTCGGGCCCTCCTCTGCGATTCCTGCAGGTAGGAGCCGAAGGGTGGCGCAACCAGGAGCATGGAAAGGGCCCTGCTGCAGTCCGACACCTCCATCATGAGCTGCATACTTGTCGTCAGGGATGCGTGGCCCCTCCGGGTTGACTCCCGATGCGTCCTCGCAGCCATCTTCACCACATCACGGCCCTCGGAGTAGAGCTTCGCCAGCCTCTTCTCCAACGCAACCCCCTCAAAAGTCCCCACACCCTCAACAGCTATGAAAACATCAGGACCCACCTCGACAACCTTTTCGGCAACATTCACCCTGGCCGCCGGACCGTAGCTGTAAAGCCTCAGCTCAACCATACCGCTCCATAAATGAAACTCATCGGTATATCAACATGCATAAATGATGGGTTGCCGGGCTTGTTTTGGATGGACGCTCAATCCTTCATCCTTGGGCTTGCGTTTATCTTCCCCGCATATGTCTCAAACGCGACACCCGTGGTCGTGGTCCGCTTTCTGGCGAGAAGGCATCCAATTGATTTCGGCCGTGTTTTCGTCGACGGTAGGAGGGTGTTGGGTGATGGGAAGACCTTTGAAGGCCTTTTCTCAGGGACAGCGGCGGGCTTCTTAACGGGAGCACTCATACATCTCTACACACCCTGGCTGGTCAGCCTCAGCCAAGCACTCCTGCTCTCCCTCGGAGCACTACTAGGCGACATCGCAGGCGCGTTCATCAAGAGAAGGCTCGGTATTTCTCAGGGAGGCCCCGCACCGATACTGGACCAGCTGGGCTTCCTAGTAGCCGCCCTCACCCTCACATACCTTCTCTCCGAAATCCCCCCATGGCTCGACGCATACACACTTCTCGCCCTAATGCTTTTCACAGCCCTCATGCACGTCGGAACAAACACAGCCGCATACCTACTAGGGCTAAAAGACAGATGGTTTTAAAGATGGGGCCCTGGGTTCAACACGTACATGGAACGGGTTTCCATCGCGGCTGAGAACCTAAGGTGAAGAAAAGCTGTTAGGGCCTGTAGTGTAGTGCTGAGGTTATGCTGGTTTATAGGGCTAGTTCGGGCCTTGTTGTTTTCAGTAGGGGCAGTAGCTTTCTGAAGATGTTTTCCAGGGTTTTGGTTTTTTCGCTGCTTTTGCGTGCTTTGAGGAAGCGGGCTGTTTTCTCCAAGTCTGCGTTGTGGATGCCGAGGTTTTGTTCAACGAATTGCTTGACGTCAAGGTGCATGAGCATGTGTATCGGCGATGGGTCGACGCCGTGGTGTAGCGCCTTCGCGGTCAGCAGAGCTATCGGCGATACCTCGCCTCCCCAGAAAACCAGCAGGTCGTATTTCTCCAAACCCCTAACCAGGGTTGAGACGATTTTTCTTTCACCACCCCTATGAACACGTAGAGCGCCGTCCAGCTCTTTCACCGCCGCGGCCTCGATGATAGAGTCCATTACACCATTTCCTGTAAACCTGATGTCTAGTAAGGCGGTTTTCGGCTTTACGGCTTTCACGTCCCCAGCTGCCACGCCCTAAGATACTCTATCTGCTTCGGTGTCAGCTGCTCCAGCTCCACCCCGAGGCTTTTGAGCTTGAGCGCGGCAACCCCCCTGTCTATGTCCGCGGGCACCGGATGGACTTTTTTCTCAAGCCTGTCATGGTTCTCCACTATGTATCGGAGTGACTCGGCCTGTAGTGCGAACGACAGGTCCATTACCTCCGACGGATGTCCCTCTGCGCAGACAAGGTTGACCAGCCTACCCTCGCCTAGGAGGAGAATCCTCCGACCATCCCTGAGCCTGTACATGTCGACGTTTTCCCTGACACGTTCGACGCCGACGGACAGCTGTGCCAAATCCGCTTTGTTTATCTCGACGTCCATGTGGCCTGCGTTGGCCAGTACTGCGCCGTCCTTCATCCTGGAAATGTGCTCGCCGCGTATCACGTCCGTGTTCCCCGTAGCCGTTATGAAGACATCACCGTATGCGGCCGCCTTCTCCATGGTGGTTACTGTGTAGCCCGCCATGTATGCCTGCAACGCCTTTATCGGGTCCGGCTCCACGACAGTAACCCTTGCGCCAAGTCCGCGCGCCCTCTCAGCTATCCCCGACCCGACACGGCCATAGCCGCAGACAACCACGTTTTTCCCCGCAAACAATATGTTTGTAGCCCTCATGACGCCGTCTAACGCCGACTGCCCTGTTCCAAGCGGGTTGTCGAAAAGGCTTTTAGAGAGGGCGTCATTTACCGCTATTATCGGGTATTTTAGAAGTCCTTCGGCAGCCAACGCCCTAAGCCGGTTAACACCCGTCGTAGTCTCTTCAGTCCCACCCCAGACAGACTCCGCGTGGCGGCCGATGTCGCCGGCGGCCTCCAACACTATCTCCACGCTTCTGTCAACGATTGATAGAGCGGCTTTATGGAGTGAGGTGACGAGGTCTGCGCCGTCGTCCACTGTGAGGTGGGGCCTGTGCGCCAAAACATTTCCTATGGCCCTGTAGTAGTCCTCTTCCGTCATCCCCCTAAACGCATAGACGTTGAACCCAGCCTTCGCAAGAGAGGCCGCTACGTCGTCCTGCGTGCTTAACGGGTTGGAGGCGCATAACGCCACACGGGCCCCTCCAGCCCTCAAGACATGGACCAGAACCGCCGTCTCCTTCGTCACATGAAGGCATGCAGCAACCCTGAGACCGTCAAACGGCCTCTCAGACTCATACCTCTTCCTCAACAGCCCTAAAACAGGCATAACCGCCTCAGCCATCTCTACCTTCCTAGAGCCTTGCTCCGCCAGCCCAACATCCCTAACAGTGTACTCGGGCAAACCGGTCAACCCATGCATTTGCGGTATATTTGTTGTTTCCGCCTTAAATATCGGTGGTAAGGGCTATATCTGGAGTGAGCCACAGGCTGGCTAGCAGGGAGTACTACCTCATGCTGTTGGACAACGTTTTGGCGAAGACGTCCAAGCAGGCGGCATCGGCGGGCGACAGAGTTATCGAGCTCCGTCCCAGCCTTGTCTTCGACGCCAAAAACACAATCCTCTCAAACCTCGGCCAGCTCTCGAAAACCCTTAACAGGGAGCCCGCCCATCTAGCGCGGTTCATCCTAAAGGAGACCGGTAGGGCTGGAACAGTATCCGACGACAAGCTAACCATACAGGGCAGGATGTCCTACGACGAGATGAAAAAACTCATCGACCTCTATGTCAAAGAGTTTGTCCGATGCCCCCTCTGCAACGGGATAGACACGAGGATAGTGAGCGAGAAGAGGTTCAGGTTCCTTGTCTGTGACGCATGCGGGGCGAAGAACCCTGTCCGCAGAATCTAGCGGTAGATGCTGGGTAAAAACTCACTACTCTAGGACAGGTGAGGTTGTGGTGGCGATATGTGACGAAGAATTGGTAGGCCGCCGTCTGAGGCTTCCGTCGGGGTGCACGGTCGTCGTCGCAGAGTCGTTCTATAAAGGTGTCTTAATAGATCAGACCGACGTAGCCGGCTACATCAGAAACGGCTCAATAATCAACCTCCTAGGTGAGAGATGCATCGAGGCCGCGGTACGCTCAGGCCTAGCCCGGAAGGACTCCGTCCAATATGTTGACGGGATACCGCATATTCAGCTATATCTTTGAGGTGGTGTGATGAGACTGTCCGAGCTTCAGAGAAGGGTTGAAGAGTTTGAGAAAGCCCGCGGCTGGGAAAGCTTCCGCGAATCCCTGATTTACGCCCACCTTATCGAGGAGCTGACGGAGATCGGGAGGTTCATCCTTGCAAAAGAGGGGTATAAGAGGGCTGACCTGGGGCACTCAAGCCCCGGAGAAGATCTTGGAAGCGAGTTCGCCCAATCGCTTACTTTGTTTGTCCAGCTCGCCAACCGGTTTGGCGTGGACCTTGAGAAGGCTTTGGAGACCGAGCTTGAGAAAATGGAGAAGCGTTTTAACCCCGATGAGTGGCGGCGGGCCCTCAGCGGCGGAAAATAGGCCATTTATAACGTGAAAATTCTTCGCCGCCATATCCACATTGAATTTTCATAATACCTGTATCGTCTCTTACGTTGTTTTAGCACGGCGTGACCTGAGCTCAGCGAGGATTTCCTGCGCCCTGTCAACCCGGACCGTCTTCTCCCTCACCATCGCCTCGGCCACCATGTCTATCTCCTCGCCGACCGCGCCCGCCATGACCGCTATGTTCTTTGCATGCAGCGACATATGGCCAGCCTGAATACCTTCGGCTGCAAGGGCCCTTAGGGCGGCCAGGTTCTGGACCAGCCCCACAGCCGCAATAACCTCCGCAAGCTCTTTAGCTGTTTTCACGCCGAGAATCTTTAGGCAGAGTTTCGCCAAAGGGTTTGTCCGCGTAGCCCCGCCAACGATGCCCACCGCCAACGGGAGCTCGATGGAGCCGTGGAGGTCGCCGTTCGGAAGCTGCTCCCAGACGGATAGGGGCTCGTACCTGCCGTTCCTCGCCGCGTATGCGTGGGCACCTGCCTCAACCGCTCTCCAGTCGTTCCCTGTTGCGATGACCACGGCGTCTATGCCATTCATTATGCCCTTGTTGTGTGTCGCGGCCCTGTACGGGTCTGCTTTCGCAAAATGGTAGGCCTCCACAATCCCCTTAGCGACATCCAAACCCCCGACGGACTCCGCGGGAATACGTGCGTAAGCCCTTACGATGCGTCTGTCCGCCAGGTTGGATATTATCCGGAGCCTGAAGCTTCCCCCCGTAAGCCTTGCAAGCATCGGAGCCACGGCCTCGCACATGGTGTTGACGGCGTTAGCCCCCATAGCGTCCTTGACATCTACTATCAGATGGGTTATCAGCATCTTCCCAAGCTCCGTCTCTATAACCCGCGCCTCCAAGTCCTTCGCACCTCCCCCTAGATTTACCAGGACAGGGTCTCTCTCGTTGGCTGCGGCCAGTATCTCCTCCTTGTTACGGAGTATCTCCATCTTCGCCGCGTAGGGGTTCGGGACGTTAACAAGCTGGACCTGCCCAATCATAAGCTGGTCTCCCTGAAATGAGTGAATACCTCCCCCGTCCCTAGCCATCTTGGCGGCGTTTGAAGCGGCTGCAACAACCGACGGCTCCTCTATGGCCATCGGCACAAGGTAGTCTCTGCCGTTCACTAGAAAGTTCACCGCTAGACCTAGGGGCAGTGGGAATTTTCCCACAACGTTTTCAATCATCCTGCTGGCTGTCGCCAAGTCAAGGCCGCCAGACCTGATTATCTCTGCCTCCTCATCTGTGAGGGAGGCGAATTCCTTAACATGTTTTAGCCTCTCATCCGGTGGTAGCTGGTAGAAGCCGGGGATGCGTGAACTACGCGGCATGTGTTTCGTGCCTACTCATGGTTTTTTAGCTTTTTCATACAGCTTCAGGGCCGCGGCGAGGGCTGCGTAGAGAGCTTTCCGCTCCTCCTGAGCTCCCGCGATAATCATTACATCGCCGACGGATGGTTTGAAGAACTCCTCAACGTTTCTGGCGAACTCGGGCCTTTCACGCGATATGTTGGATACTTGCGGCATGTGTATTCCGTCGGCCTCCCGTGTCAGGACGATGGCTGCATCAGCGCCGTACCTTATCGCTTCATCCCTTTCCTCAAGCCCCGACAAAACCCTGTCCGCCAACCCCCTCACCAAAACACCTATGCTGTGTTTCAGGTCCCAGGGCAGGGGGAAGGAAGCCCTACCCACAGAGCTGATAATGCTTGTCAGGCTTTGGTATAGCTGCCTTCCTCTCTCGGTGAGTGAGAGGCCTTTTCTTGTTGTGTGTATCAAGCCGGCTGAGGCCAGCCTTGAGACCATAGTCCTGACGGTTCCCTCCCCCAGCCCGAGAAGCTGGGCCAGCCTCTTACGTCCCACACCCTCCGCGCCGCCCACAACCATCAAAGCATATGCTAGCTGGACCTTTGTGAAGGCTGGTGAAGGGCCCTTCAAATCCCTCAGCTCCGAAAGCTTTTGAAGGGTCTCCATTCGTCAAGAGATGTTCAGAAGCGTAACTTAAACCTACGCAAGCCCCAGAGCGTCGAGCAGCCTCTGCCTAGGGTTGTCGTCTAGGTCATCTAGCTCCTGCCCCGTGCAGACAAAGAGCAGCGGCTTACCGGTGGCGTGTGAGATCGAGACGGCTGAGCCGCCTTTTGCGTCTGCGTCAAGCTTTGCGAGGACGACGAAGTCAACCCCTACAACCTCGTCAAACATCTTTGCCTGGTTTACGGCGACGTTTCCAGCCAATGCGTCACCGATGTATATCACGTAGTCGGGTTTGGCCACGCGTTTTATCTTCCGCATCTCCTCTAAAAGCCCTCTGTCGACCTCCGTCCTGCCTGCTGTGTCTATTATCACGAAGTTTGCGCGGAGCGAGGCTGCTTTACTGATGGCGTCAACTGCTACGGCGGCCGGGTCCGCCCCATACTGCTGGCTCACGACGAGAAAACCCGCCTTCTCACCCAGGGTCTCCAGCTGCTCTATCGCCCCCGCCCTAAACGTGTCCGCCGACGCAAGTATGGCTGAGTACCCTTTTTTACGCAGGTAGTGGGCTAGCTTAACCACTGTGGATGTTTTGCCGGAGCCGTTAGGCCCGACAAACATTATGACGACCGGCCTGCCTGATTTCCTCCTCTCCTCCGCTGTCTTCAAAACATCCTGTATGCTGGCCGTCTTTATCACCGTGGAAAGCGTTGACTTCAAAACATCCTTAACCATCTCACGCTTGTCCGAGAACCTTGGAACCCGAAACTCCTTCAACCTCTGGCGCAGGCCCTCGACGACTGCGTCGGCTGTCTCAACAGCCACGTCCGCGGCCACCAGCTGGAGGTAGAAGTCTTGGAGCAGGCTCTCCACCTCAGGCCCCGTGAGCGTGGTTGTTGAGACTTTTTCGACAAGGTTTGAAAAAGCCTTGGAGATGGATTTGAGCATGTTTAGGTTCCCTGACGGCGCTGCGGCGCCAACACCGCTCCGAGGAAACGCCTCAACTCCTCCATTCTAGCGGAGTACTCTCCAGCACGTTTCGAGAGGCTGTCGTAGAGGGCTTGAAGGTTTTGACTTCTCCTCGTCAGGAGCTGCTGGGCGTCGTCAAGGCTCTTAAGCCCGTAAACACCCGCACCCAGGTTAACGGTCAGCTTCTCAACCGACTCCAGGGAGGCCTCCGCGAAAGCCCCCGCACCTATCGGCACCATAATCCTCAAACGCCCACCCGCCTTCTTGATCTCCTCAACAACCTTCACCGCCTCCTCATGCTCCACGATGCTTCGCTGTATTGTGATGAGGCGTGCCTGAAGGTCGGCTAGAAGTCTTTCAAGGGTCTGCAGCTCCTCCAACGCCCTCGCAACCTCGGCCTCCGACATCACAGGAGAGCCGTTAACCATACTTATAAAGCATATTTAACACAGCTTCCTAAACCCGACTAAAAATAACAACCAACAACCCCTTATAAACGTGAGAAAGCAGGCGACATCTCGGAGACATCTTTTTCGTCCGGCGGCCGGACAAATAAGATGTCGCGGCGACGTCTCCTGCGAAAGTGGGCCACAAAATATAAATGGCGGTTCAGGCTGTCTCAGCGGCCGTAGAATATACGTGATATCGTCATCAGCTCGGGCCCGGTTGTCCTAGCCCCAACGATAACCCCGCGTGAGTTAGCTACCAGCCCGCTTCTCGGAAACTTTACGCCGCCGTCGACTGTCCCCACCGCGGCCGGGACCCTTAAAACATCCTCGACAAGCTTCAAGTCCTCGTCGCTGGCCTCCAGGAAGACGAGGGCGCCCTGGTTAGTGGCCGCGCAGAGCGAGCCCACGTAGGTTCTCCCAGCTATCGTGGCGGGGACCGCCTCCACACCGAGCACGTCGCCCACCGTTTTCAGGGCCTGCCTGCCGAGCAGGCTGCTGGCCAACGCGCCCTTGTCGTTGCATGCTATGAGGTTGCCGACGGCGGTGTATTTTGAGTCGAGCCTGGCTATGTTTAGGTCGGGTAGCTGGCCGCGGACCTCCTCTATCTCGGTGTCGAGCGTCAGGGAGGAGAGTAGAAGGCCGTTTGAGTTGCCTGCCGCGAACGGGGAGATGAGTATGCTGTCAGAGAGCGATGTGGCCGCTGACCTGACCCCGAGGGCTTCTTCGAAGACCCTTCTCTTGGATGGGTTGACGTGCTTCGAGATGATTAGGTATCTGTCGGTGGCTAATGCGAAGAGCCCGACCTCGGAGGTGCCGAGAACCGTCTCAAGCAGTATCTCCGTCAACTTGTTACTCCTTCTCTTCCTCCTCCGTCTTCTCCCCCTCAAGCCTCACGTAGACCGTTTCATCGTCCGTCTTCTCCAAGACAACCCTCACACGCCTCGGCGGGTTCTGGCGGCCGTCACGCCACACAAGCTCACTCACCTTCGGAGATATCTTCACGTTCGGGGCTTTGGCATGTCTTCTAGCATACTCCCTTATCAGCCTGATGGCTGCGTCAGCCCTCCTCAGACGTGAGGCCTTCCACGCATCGGCTAGGGGGATTGTGTGCACAGATGAAGACTTTTCGCTCAACCCCGCCGAAAAACCTCAAACCGCTCTATATAACCTATTTCGGGATTAATGGATAAAGTAGTGGTGATTGATGGTAAGATCAATCGTTTTAGGTGACAAGATCGATAATCTAAATGACAAGGCAGATGGAATTAAGGGGGATACGTCAATAATAAGGGAGAAGGTAACAATTTATAGAGGGCAGAACTAGGGAGGGCAGTCCTTTAGAGCACTTCAAAGGCATCGTGAAGAAAGTTTGAGAGATGTGGCCGACAACGGCCACCATATAAAACCCACTAATGTTTGAGTAACTACCCAAAAAGTCTAGTGATTTAAATAGGTGGCCGACCTCGGCCAGTAATACACCCTTCATAGTGTGTAGACACATATACAGCTCTTAAGCATGATAGCTCTCATTCAATTATGCAATCACCATCATGAAGGGGAGGGTAAAAATTAAAAAGCTAAAACAGTAAACATGAAAAAGGGTAGAAAGAGGGGAGAGGGGGTTTGGCTGGGCGCCTCCAGCCTAACACTAGAGAACCCAGAAGGCCGGAAGGTTATAAATTCGGACCACACCAATCCATAGGAATGCTTTCTATGGAATGGTAGGTTTATCCATTAGGCCTCTCCAGCCTTCTGGGTTTTTC
>Ga0272447_1000212_pt1 | contig 45508 bp, 40 predicted proteins | sample YNPCB0133_FD_194589 | JGI IMG/M metagenome (GOLD analysis project Ga0272447, IMG submission 194589) | Hot spring microbial mat communities from Yellowstone National Park, WY, United States - YNP-CB-013-3 | ecosystem: Environmental > Aquatic > Thermal springs > Hot (42-90C) > Sediment | place... | reverse complement strand
CTTCGGCTTCCGCATAGGTGACGGGGTGGCCGCGCTGTTGCAATTCTTGGGCAAAGTGGCGCATGGCCGACCAGACCAGGACCAGCTTTTGCTGGTGATGGTTGCGGGAGCTGGCCCAGGCGTGGGACTCGACAAGGAGAACGGGAACGCGGTGGGGGGGGAGGGCTGAGAGGGAGGCCAGGGCAGATTGCTGCGGATGCAGTTGATCCGAAAGGATCCAAACTCCTTCTGAACCCGTGGTCGAGACGGTCATGGGGAATTCTGGATAGCTTAGATAGCTGGATCCAGGTTGAGTTTAGCTCTGGGGCAGAACGCTAAAGGGAGGGGATCCAGCCGGCTATGGGCGAGATAGCCAGAAGGAAGGTCCAAAAGGGGCAAGGGATCCCCTTTCTCCAGGTCTGGGCCGGGCTGGGGATGGTGGCGCTGCTGCTGCTGCTGGTTTGGAACTGGAGCGATCCCCTGCCGCCGGCCTGGGATGAGGCGCAGCACCTGTTGCAGGCGCAGGCGTTTGGGGATCACCTGAGCCGGTTTCGCTGGGAAGGGCTGTGGTGGCAGCAGTTTTTGCACTTGAACCAGCGCTACCCGCCTCTGGCCTATTGGTTGGGGATCCCGTTGGCAGCGCTGCATCCGTTTGGCCGGGCCGATGGGCAGTTGCTCAATTTGGTGTTGCTGGGGATCCTGACCCTGGCCACCCAGCGGCTGGGGTGGCGGGCCTATCGCTCTTGGGAAGTGGGCTGGCTGGCGGCAGTGTTGGTGCTTCTCTATCCGGGGATCACGGCTTTGGCTCATGTCTACATGCTGGAGCTGCCGCTGCTGGTGGCGGTGACGCTGGCTTTTTGGGCGCTGTGGGCCTACGCGGAGGAGCCGTCCTGGCGGGGGGCGGTGGGGGTGGGGGCGGGGCTGGCGGCGGTGCTGCTGACCAAGTGGACGGGGGTGCTGTTTTTGCTGCCGCCGCTGCTGGCTGTTCCGCTGGGGGTGAGGATCCCTTGGCCGCTGCGGCTGGCCCACCTGGCCCTGGGAATGGGGGTGACGCTGCTCTTGTGCTGGCCCTGGTATGGAGCTAACTGGCTGTTTGTGCTCAGCAATGGGTGGGCCTATGCCGACACCGCCCACTACTACGTCACCTGTGCGGCGGGATCCCTGTGCTGGTGGACGGCCTACTTGCGCTGGTTGCCCCTGCAGATGGGCCCTTGGCTATGCCCCTTGCCACTGCTGAGCTTGTGGGGATCCCCAAGCCGGCGGGAGGCTCTCCTCTGGGGTCTCTACGGAGGGGGCTACCTTCTCTACACCCTGGTAGCCATTAAGGATGTGCGCTTTACTTTGCCGCTGTTGCCCCTGCTGGCCATCCTCTCGGCAGGAGGGCTGGCCAAGCTTTGGCGCTACTTGGGCGAGCGCTGGGGGGAAAGGGCGCTGCGCCGGGGAGTGGGCATGAGCCTAGCCCTGGGAGCTCTGGCCCTCTTGAACCTGGGGCAGCCCCTCGCTCCCGGCGTGGCTCCGCTCTGGAAAGGGATCCAGATGCGCTGGCAGGGGCAGCACCCTCAACAGGAGCTGACGCGGTGGATTGGATCCCGGGTGCAGCCAGGTTTGACCGCCACCCTAGGCGTTCTTCCCAACACCGAGCTGATCTCGTCGGAAACTCTCAGCTACTTGGCGGCCCTACAGCGCTGGCCCATCACCTTCCGCGGCGCCGGCCAAACCCCCTGGCCAGAGGTGGAGCTGGCGCTTCTGGATGGGTTTGTGGATGCGCCAGGGGAGCAAGGAATTGTCGGCCCCTACGGTCCAGCTAAGGAGCAAATTCGGCAACTCCTAGACAAAAGTCCTGACTGGCAGCAAGAGCATTTTGATCTGCCGGCGGTGGGCCGGCTGTCCACCTACTTCCCCAGCAAGCCCAGGGTTGTGCTGCAAGAGTTGCCCGCTGCGGCAGAGGCGGTGGAGCTGCTAGAGCTCCAGGTCTTGCCAGAGGAAGGGATCCCAGCCTGGCACTTGCGCTGGCAGGGGCCAGCCCAGGACTTGGCGCAAACCCTCGTCTGGGCGCGACTGGAAGATCCCCAGGGGCAGGTCTTGGCCAAGCGGGCCTGGGTGGTGGGACAGAACCGCCTGTTGCCCTACGCCGCCGGCAGTTGGCAGGTGGAGGAGATCTTGGCCTGGCCAGAGCTGGCAACCAAAGAAGGAATCCTCCACCTGGAGTGGCAACCTCCCCAGGGAAGGCGTCGGTCGTTCAGTCAGCCCTGGGAGGGATCCCGCAGCGGGAAAGGGGGATCCCTTATCTCCCCTGGAGATCCCCTCTTTCTCCTACAACAGGCAGCTAGGGCGGCTGCGATTGGGGATCTGGAGGCGCTCTCCCTCTACCTCAACGCCTGGACGACGTTGCAATATCCAACTTTCCTCACCGATCCGGATCGGGTTTTGATCCGGCAACTGCTGGAGGGAGAAGAGCAATGGGCAGCCGCCCAGAGCTGGCGGGAACGGCAGATCCAAAGCCACTACGAGCTGGCGTTGCTGGAGGTGGCCCTGCTGCGGCCGCAAGCAGCCCAGCGGCATTTTCAGCGGATTGTCGAGCTGGATCCCGAAGACAATTGGGCACGGGCCTATTTGGCATTTTTACGGGTCTTTTTTACCCATGATTTTCGGAGCCTCCAGGGGTTGCAGCAAGAGCTGGCGGCTGCAATTTATCCCCTTTGCCAGAAAGCCAATCCGGATTGGGACTTGAGTTGGCTCTGCGCGGCTCTTTAGGAGGAAGATCCAGATCTATTTGAGAAACTTGAGAAAGCAGGAAATCGGCAAAAGCTTTGGCTACCACCGAGAGGCGCTTGGAGCGCAAATAGACCAAATGCCAAAATCCACGGATGGGAAACTCTTCCACATCCAAAATGGTCAAATGGTTTTGCCAATCTCCCAGAGCCAACACATGCTGAGACAAAACCGAAATGCCCAGCCCGCCGATAATGCCCTGGCGAATGGCTTCGCCACTGCCTATCTCCATGCGGATGTTGAGCTTGAGGTTATGTTTGTCGAAGAGCCGCTCCACCGCCATGCGGGTGCCGGAGCCGGGCTCGCGGGCCAAGAAGGGCTCTTGAGCAATACGGGCCAGGGGGATCCGCTTCTGGCCCGCCAAAGGATGGTGAATAGGAGCCATCACCACCAAGGGATTTTCTAGAAAAGGTTGCGCCACCACGTCCAAATCTTCCGGGGGCATCCCCATCACATAGAGATCGTCCATGTTGTGGCTGAGTCGCTCCAAAACCTGCTGCCGGTTCAGCACCTTGAGGGATACATCGATGCCGGGATACCGCTGACAAAACGTGCCCAGCAGGCGGGGAATAAAGTATTTGGCCGTAGTGACCACACCAATGCTCAGTCGCCCTTGTTTTAACCCCTTCAGGTCGGCGAGGGTCATCTCAAATTCGTTCAACTGCTCAAAGATTTTTTGACAAGTTTGGTACAAAGCTTGCCCCGCCTCTGTGAGATAGAGCCGCTTGCCCACCTGCTCAAACAGCGGCAGCCCCACCGATTTGCTCAATTGCTTGATCTGCATGGAAATCGTGGGCTGGGTCAGGTAAAGCTCCTCAGCGGCACGGGTGAAGCTGAGATGACGGGCAGCAACCTCGAAGATTTGCAACTGGTGCAGCGTAATGGCCTTCATGGAGAATCAAGGATCACTAAAGGTTTACTCTTAAATCATAAAACTCAATCTATGACCCTTGGCGAGATTTCCCTGAGAGCTCGCCGGCTCGAGCGGGTCTCCGCGGGCTCTTCTTCTGGAGGACGGAGAGGGACTGGCGAGCCGTTTAGCTACTGTGAGAATGTCGAAGGCCAGGTGCTACCACCCCTTTTTGGGCAGATCTGGAGGAGAAGGGTAAATTAGGATAGGAAGACACGGTTGTGCGGTGTGGAGCAGCGCCTGGTTTTTTCCCGGAGCAGCGCAGATGGCAGTTTACGAAGGCAATTTTGTTCAGACGGGGGATCTGCGTCTGGCCATTGTTATCAGTCGGTTTAACGATTTGATTGCCGGCAAATTGTTGGAGGGGTGCCAAGATGCCCTGAAGCGGCATGGCATCGATGTCAGCTCGGAGAGCCAGCAGGTGGACTATTACTGGGTGCCCGGCAGCTTTGAGGTGCCTATGTTGGCCTGCCAACTGGCGCAGTCCCGCCGTTACGATGCCATCATCTGCCTGGGGGCGGTCATTCGGGGCCAAACCCCCCATTTCGACTATGTGGCAGCAGAGGTGGCCAAGGGGATCGCGGCAGCCAGTTTTCGCACCGGCGTGCCGGTCATCTTCGGGATCCTCACCGCCGATACCCTACAGCAGGCGCTGGAGCGGGCTGGGATCAAGAACAACAAAGGCTGGGAATACGCCATGAGCGCTCTGGAGATGGCCACCCTGATGCGCCAAGTAGCTCCCCTCTTGCAAGGGAGCGACAGGGCTGCCAGCAATGGGGCGGCCTCCCGCCCCTCTCTGCCCGGTGGAGCGGAAGCCCTGCAGCCGGGGGTAACTCTGGAGGGTGCCGCCTACTGACGGCGGGTTAAACGGGTGAGCACCTCGTTGGAACGCTGCACAAAGGCCCGTGCGGCTGCCGGGTCAAAGCTTTTCTGGGTAATCAGCGCCAGATCGTAGATGTGGTTGCAGATGAGGTTGACCAGCTCCGGATCCCGCCCCTCCTCGGCCAGAGCCTGCAGGTTTTGGATCAAGGGGTGGGCGGTGTTGAGCACCAGCGTGTGCTCTTCCAAAAACTCCATTGGCTTCTGTTGCAGGATCGCATTAAGCTCCTGCAGGCGCCGCAGCGCCTCCGGCAGCAGGATCATAGCCGGAACCGACTCCGACTTGAGGGCCTCGGCTTTGATCTGCAGCTTCTCTTTGCCCAAAGCCTGACGAAAGAGATCCACCAGCTTTTCGCTGCGGGTTTTTTGTGTTACCGGGTCGACGAGCTCGGCAGCTTTGTCTTTTTGGATCAGCGTCTCGTCCAGCTCGGAATCCACCCGCTTAAATTGGATCCCTTCTTCCCGATACTCCCGCTCCAGGAAGCTGCTGAAGTGGCTGTCGATCCAGCTATCCAGCATAATGACTTCTAGTCCTTGGGAGCGGTGCAGGTCGATATAGGCGCTCTGGGCTGCCTCGTCGGTGGCGTAGTAAACCCGCTTATTCTGTTTCTCCCGCGTGCGCTCCAGGTACTCTTTGAGGGTCACGTACTCAGGTTTATCGGCAGGGGATCCGGCCAATCGGAAGATGAGAATGTCTTTAATCTGGGCGAAGAACTTGTCGTTGTTCATCGCCCCAAATTTCATGAAGAGGCTGATATCCGGCCAGACCTTGACATATTTTTCGTAGTCTTCTTTGTAGAGCTCGTTGAGGCGATCCGCCACCTTTTTGGCCACGTGATCCCCAATGCGCCTGACGGTACGGTCATTTTGTAAAAAACTGCGGGAGACGTTGAGGGGAATGTCTGGGCTGTCGATGGCGCCGCGCAGAGGCAGGAGGAATTTGGGAATGACTTCTTCGCAGTTATCCTGGACAAAAACTTGGTTGCAATACAGCTTGACCTGACCCTTAGTGGGATCGATATCAGGCCGCAGCTTGGGGAAGTAGAGGATCCCTTGCACGATGAAGGGGTAATCTGTGTTGATGTGTACCCAGAAGTGGGGATCCTCTTGGAAGGGATAGAGGTAGCGGTAAAACTCTAGGTAATCCTCATCCTTGAGCTCAGAGGGAGGAATCTTCCAGAGGGGCTTTTGCCGGTTAATGACTTCTCCGTTGAGTTTAATGGGGACGGGAATGAAGTCGCAGTATTTGCGCACCAATTCGCGGATGCGGCCCGGCTCCAGGTACTCCTCGCTATCCGGGCTGAGGTAAAGGGTAACCGTGGTGCCGATGGCGGAGCGCTGGGAATCGGAAAGGGTAAAAGTTGGGCTGCCGTCGCAAGACCATTTCACAGGGGTGCTGCCCGGCTGATAGGAAAGGGTGTCGATCTCCACCCGCTGCGCCACCATAAAAGAGGAATAGAACCCCAGGCCAAAGTGGCCGATGATCGCCTGTTCTGCGTCTTTGCCTTTGTACTTTTGAAGGAACTCCTCAGCGCTGGAAAAGGCCACTTGGTTGATGTATTTTTTCACCTCTTCGGCAGTCATGCCGATGCCAGTGTCGCTGACCGAGAGGGTCTTGGCCTCTTTGTTGAGCGCAATCGTGATTTCTGGCTCCGGGGGATCCGCCACTTCGCCAGCCAGTTTGGCCATCTTCAGCTTGGCAATGGCATCGGCGGCGTTGGAGATCAGCTCTCGCAAAAAGATCTCCCGATCCGAATAGAGAGACTGCTTGATGATGGGGAAGATGTTCTCGGTGTGGATGGTGATGGATCCCTGTTCCAGCACAGTCATAGATGGCTCAGCACGCAAACAAGCTAGTGCCAATCTACAGAGGCAACAGAGGCCCCGACAAGCCGAACTGTTTCCAGAAATCCGCACTCGCCACCGAACCGGCCCTAGAGCTGAGCCCCTCTGGCCGGACTCTGCGCCTGGTCAATATCGAGGGTAAGCTGCTGGGCCCAATCTTGGCCGATGCGAATGGTGATGTCGGAGTTGAGCACGCCGGTGGATTCCACCCGCAGCTCTCCTAGCCCAAGGGCGGCCCGCACCTGCTTGGCTCCCTCGCGATCCCCGCTTTGGGCGAGGATCTCTGTTTGCGGCAACACCTGGGGGCTGTCTTCGACGGCAAAAACCTGGGTATAACCCTGTCTAACCAGTTCTTGCACCATGCGGCGGGCCATTCCCGGCTTGCCGGTAGCATTTTGCACGGCTATGCGCAGGCGTTGCGGCGGAATGCGGGCTACCTCTGCCTCTAGGCCAAAGTGGGAGACAGCCACCCGTCGGATCGCGGCTGGATCCGGCAGCCAATAGCTGGTGGAAAATTCTCCTGGCTGACTGAAGCGGCCCGGCAACAGCACCAGGTCGATGCGATCGCCCCCAGAGGTGAGGACAAACTTGGCCAAGCTCAGAACCTCTTCCCAGGTGAGGTTGGTATCCAGGTGGGTGCGGACGACCTGCAAAACCTTCGGGATCCGAGGCCAAACGGCGGGGGAGAGCAGTTCTCGACTCAGGGCCCGCAGCAGTTCCTGTTGCCGTTGCACCCGACCAATATCCCCCAACCCCAGGTGATCGCGGCGAAAGCGGGCAAAGTGGTGGGCTTGTTCGCCGTTGAGGCGTTGCCAGCCGGGCTCCAGGTTGATGAATAGCCGCTGCGTGTGATCTACGTAGTGCATCGGCTCCGGCACGTAGACTTCCACACCGCCCACCGCATCGATCAGCTCTTCCAGGGCATCGGTATTGAGGCGAACGTAGCGGTCAATCGGGATCCCGCCCAGCAAGGTGCTGACCACCTGGGCCGTTAGAGCTGGTCCACCCACCAGGTTGGCTGCATTGATCTTGGTGACACCAAAGCTGGGCAAGCGCACGCGGGTATCGCGGGGGATGGATAGGACGGTAATCCGCCGCGCTTGGGGATCGAAGCGGGCCAAGAGAATCGTGTCGGTGCGGGTGTTGAGACGCTCCCGTTCTCTGGACAAGGGCAGGGCGGGATCCGGGTTGTCGGTGCCGAGAATGAGGATATGCAACGAGCGATCCAGAGCTGCCGCCCGCAAAGCATCCGGACGGAAGGCTTCTTGTTCGCCGGGAGTGAGGGAAGTGGGGATCACCGGACGGGGCAACATCACAGCCAAGAAGGCGCCGGCGGAGCCCGCCAACACAGCCGTGAATCCCAACAACAGCCAAAGGATCCCCTGGCGAATGGCCTGCTGACGAGCGGCGCGGACACGGTCTGGGCGGGGTGGATAGTGGAAAGAGGACATCAGGTCAAACCGGGCCTCGCGAGCGCCTGCAGGAAGGGGTGTACTGTCTAGGTGGTGTTGCCAACCCCACCAATTCAAGGTCATGTTACCGCATCCTTATTCTCTAGGACTGTCCATACCCAACTTCGGCGAGATGGCAGCTTCCCCGGCGGGATCCCTGCAACTGTTGCTGGCGAAGTCGGAGGTGCACTTGTGGCTCCAAGTCTTGCCGCCGCTGGCGGAGTTGCTCTCTCAGCTTGATCTTCTTTCTCAGGAGGAACGGCAGCGCGCGGAGCGTTTACAGCGGCTGGAGGCTCGGCGTCGCTTTCTGGGTGGTCGTTTGCTATTGCGAACCCTGCTTGGCCGCTACAGCGGCCTCCCTCCCCACGCGATCCCCCTCGGCTACACCACTGCCGGCAAGCCCTATTGGCCGGATCCACCCCTACCGCTGCAGTTCAACCTCAGCCACTCCCACGAGTGGATCCTGGTTGGCTTGACGTTGCAGCGTCGAATTGGCGTGGACCTAGAGCGGATCCGGCCCGTGCCCCGCTGGCAGCGCATTGCCCAGCGCTATTTTTCCGCCGCCGACCAGGCCCGCCTATGGATCTGTCCACCAGCAGAGCGGGAGAGGGTTTTCTTGGAGCTGTGGACGCAGAAAGAAGCTCTCCTGAAAGCCATGGGCGTGGGGCTGGCTGGAGCCAGGATCGGGGCCGGGGATCCCTGTTGGCTGACCCTGCCTCTGCCGGTTGCCGAGGGCTATGTTGCCGCTGTGGCGATGGAACAGCGGGAAGCCGGCGAGGCAGCTCCGACTGTGCGGCTCTATGAAAGTGCCGCTCCCCTGACCCCCACTTGAGCTGCTATCTTGGGTTTCCAAGCTAAGTTTTCAGGGTGTCGCCATGTGGAATGGGCTGCGTCACTTCCTCATTTTGGGCCTCTGTCTGTGGATTGGGTTCGTCGGGATCCCGCATCCGGCATGGGCGCGAGATCTGTCGCGGCAAACGCCCCAGGACAAAGCTGTCGAGTTAGGTACTGCCGACAACCAGTTGGTCTTTGTGCCCAAAGAGCTCTTTTTTCGCAACGGCAACCTCTATCGTTTGCACTTGAGCAACCCCAGCCAGTTGAAGCACTATTTCAGTGCCAAAGATTTTGCCGATGCCGTTTGGACTCGCAAGTTGGAAGTGGCCGGTGTGGAAATCAAGGGCCAGATCCGAGAACTGGAGCTGAAGCCAGGCGCGGCGGTGGAGTGGCAATTTATTCCTTTGAAATCTGGGGTTTACTCTCTGGTTTGCACCATTCCCGGCCATGCCGAAGCGGGTATGATCGGGCAGATCACGATTGGCGACTAGGCTATCTCCTGGGCTAGGGGAGCAAAAGGGGATAGAAAAGAGAAGAACGCTGCCAGGCAAATCCTTCTATGAGAAACCCCCTCACGTCCCCAGTGCAGCGCTGGAGCCGGCGACCTCAGGCAGCCTCTTCTCGAAAAGCCCAGCCCCCCCTTTCCGAGCGGGTTGTCGGCTACGCCCTAGCGCTTCTCTCCCTCACTGCCGTCCACGGGATCCGCTACTACAACGAGCCGCAACTGACCGTTGGCAGCCGCTCCCCGCAAACGTTTCTCGCCCCTGCAGCGGCAGAGATCGAGGACGTGGAGGCCACCCAGGCCCGGCAAGCCGAGGCGCGACGGCGGGTGGTACAGGCCCTCAAAATCAACAGCGCCGCCAACGAGAGCATGCGGCAAAATCTGGAGGCCCTCCTGGCCGCAGTGGAGGCGATTCGGCAAGAGGCCGGCCCTCTGCCCTACGTTTCCGTTCAGTTGCTCTCCCTGCCTACTCAGATCTATCTGCGCCAACTGCCACCCGAAGAATGGGAGGCCTTACAGGCGGCAGTGCGGGAAACGGCCATCGGCACCCCCTCGACCGCTCCGCCTTTTCCGGCACAAAGGCGTCCGGAGCAGCTTCCCCCCGACCAGCGGGCCAGGCAAGAGCTGGTCCAGGTTTGGCAGCGGGCCTGGTTGGATGGAGCGGCCACTCAGACGGCGGCGACGGATCCCTATACCCAGCTAATTGCCCAGGTGGAGGCGGCACAGCAGCGCTACCAAGGGGCTTTGCCGTCTCTGGAACAGCTCACCCCCCCTGTCCCGGCCACGGTTCTCAACTTGACGGAGGCCGACTGGCAACATTTGCAAAACTTGAGCCGGCGGGTCTTGGAGCGCCTGCAGAAGATAGGCATTGTGGATGGCCTGCCCCGCGAGGTGCGCGCCGAAGGGATCCAAGCCCAACTGGACGATCTGGCCTTTCCGGGCAGTGCCGCCCAGCGGCGGGAGCTGCAGGGGCTGGTCTATCAGTGGCTGCAGCAGGTGCTGATCCCCAATCTGGAGGTGGATCCGCAGCGCACCGAGCAGCGCATTCGCGCCGAGCTGGAAAAAGTTGAGCCCGTCCTGATCTCGGTTGCCGAGAACCAGGTAATTGTGCGAGTGGATCAGGTCATCACCCCCGAGATCTTTTTGATTTTGGATCACTTTGGTTTTACCCAGCGCCGGATCAACATCTGGGGCCTGGTGGGGGTAGCTGGCGTCATGGGCTTGGGCCTGGCTGTCTTCGTGCCTTTGCAGCAACGCTTGCAGCCGGGATTGCGCCGCCGGGATCGGGTGTTGATCCTGATGGTTTCCCTGACTGCTCCCCTGTTGGCGGCCTTGTTCAAGCTGGAGTTCAGCTCTTTGCCGGCGGTGGGGCTGTTGCTGGGCAGTTTTTACGGGGCTGGGCTGGGCCTGGTGGTAGTGGTGGGCCAGGCGTTGTTTTTGCCCTTGGTCTCTGCTGCCAACCTACTCACCTTTGTGCCCTTACTTTCCGGCAGTGTGGTGGCCTGCGCCCTGGCCGGGCGCTCGCGTTCCCGCGAAGAGCTGGCCCTGCTGGGAGGAGGGGCGGCGGCAGTGCAGATGCTCACCTATGCGGCTGCTAGCTTGACCACAACGGGCGGCATCGACCTATTGGCGATGGCCTTGGGGGGAGGGATCACGCTGGGGTGGAGCATTGTGGCCCTGGGGGCCAGCCCCTACCTGGAGCGCCTGTTCGACCTGGCCACCCCCATTCGCCTCATCGAGTTGAGCAACCCCAACCGCACCTTGCTGCGGCGGCTGGCGGCAGAGGCCCCTGGCACCTTTCAGCACACCCTGTTTGTGGCCACTTTGGCGGAACGGGCCGCCCAGAAGTTAAACCTCAACGTGGAGCTGGTGCGCACCGGCACCCTCTACCACGACATCGGCAAGATGTTGCAGGCCCGCTACTTCATCGAGAACCAAATGGGCGGCCTCAACCCCCATACGCAACTGGACGATCCCTACCGCAGCGCCCAGATCATCAAAGCGCACGTCAGCGATGGGCTGCGCCTGGCCAAGCAATACAATCTGCCCACCGCCGTCCAAGCTTTTATCCCTGAGCACCAGGGGACGATCCTGATTGCTTACTTTTACCATCAAGCCCAGATGAAAGCCGGAGATCAACCGGTGCCCGAGGAGCCGTTCCGCTACGATGGCCCCATCCCCCAGAGCAAGGAGACAGGGGTGGTGATGCTGGCCGATGCCTGTGAGGCGGCCCTGCGCAGCATGACCCTGAGCGACGGCTTCGGCCCTGAGGTGGTTGAGCGGGCTAAGGCCGTTGTTCGCAAAATCGCCCAGGCCCGTTGGCAAGATGGCCAACTGGTCGATAGCGGTCTGACGCTGCGGGATTTGGAGGTGGTGGCAGACGCTTTTGTGGAGGTGTGGCGGGAATCCAACCACGAGCGCATTCCCTACCCCAGTCCTGCCCCTGCCCTGCCCTCGCCTGAGTCCGACGCTGCCCAGGCCCAGATGCCCGTGCTGATGACTCCTTCAACGGGATCTCCCTAGCCTCGGCGAGCTGAGTAGGTCGAGAAAAGTCTAGTCCCAGAGCTCATCCATCGGTACGATAAGGGATCATTTGCGCCGGTGGCGCGTGGCGCTGTTGCGAAGCGACACAGCTCCAAGTTTGACCTGCACTCAAGCTCTCCGCTTAGGATCCGTTACCCTCGTTTTTGGATGGCCTGCTGAATGCCTCATGTAGCTCCTGCTTCGTCCACCCATCTGCAAGCTTCGGCAGTCCCTATTCAGATCCCGCCGCTCTCTCAACCCAGCTCTGTCCAACTTTCGCTGGTCGTTCCCACCTATAACGAGGCCTCCAGCATTTGCAGCCTGATCCGGCAGTTGTGCGCCCACCTCGACACGATTCTACCGGGAGCCTACGAGCTGATTGTGGTGGACGACAACAGCCCGGATTACACCGCCAAGTTGGCCCAGGAACTGCAAGAGGAGCTTCCCCAACTCAAAGTTATCTGCCGCCAGCGGGAACGGGGCCTGGCCACGGCTGTGTTGCGCGGATGGCAAGCGGCCCGCGGCGAGGTGCTGGGGGTGATGGACGGGGATCTGCAGCATCCGCCGGAGATCATTCTCAAGCTATGGCCTGCCATCCAAGAGGGAGCAGACCTAGTGGTGGGCAGCCGCTACGTGGGGTCGGGGGGGGTGAGCCACTGGAACCTGGGCCGGCGCCTCGTCTCTCGGGGAGCTCAAGCCATCGGGCTGGTTTTGCTGCCAGGGGTTTTTAGGCGGGTGTCGGATCCGCTCAGCGGGTTATTTCTGGTCAGACGCCAGGCCATTGCCGGGATCCCGCTCAGCCCCAAGGGTTACAAGCTGCTGATCGAGGTGCTGGCACGGGGCCGGGTGACAACCATTGCTGAAGTCGGCTACATCTTTCAGGAGCGCCAAAACGGCGAGAGCAAAATTCAACTGCAAACCTGTCTTCAGTATCTCCACCATCTCATTCACCTGCGCTTCTCGCTAGGGCAGGTGGGAGCCTTTTTGCGCTTCAGCACAGTCGGCCTGTCAGGCACGGTGGTGGACATGGTTTTGCTCTATTTGTTACACGACCCGGCCAACTTAGGATGGGATCTCATCACGAGTAAGCTGATCGCTTCGGAAATGGCCATTCTCAATAACTTCCTGTGGAACGATCTGTGGACGTTTCGCCATGTTACCCGATTGCAGCCGGGCCTCTCGAACCGCCTGAAGCGGCTGGCCAAGTTTAATATGATCTGTTTGATCGGCCTGTTTCTTAACTCTTCGCTGGTGATTTTGCTGAGCGAGCGCTTGGGCATTCACTATCTGTTGGCCAACTTAATTGCGATCGGTATTGTTGTATTCTGGAACTTCTACCTCAACTCCAAGCTGAGCTGGAAAAGTGCAGAGGCTAAGCTGGATCCCGGGGGCGACAAGTCTTGAGCGTCTGGTTATTTCAGACCCAATTAAGACACTCCTGAAGCGCTCTGCTCCAGTGCCCTCATCCTCAACTCCTCTCCCAAGGAGTTAAGGATCGGCTTCTCGATCGGTTCCATTGCCATTGGATAGAGATCAGGCCATGTCAAGGGGAATTGGGACGGATCCCCTCTAGGGTGATGATCTCCTGGATAACCGAGCGAACCACAGGAGCCGCCGTTGTCGATCCGAAGGCATCTTCTCCCCGCGGCTCGTCGATCACGGCCAAGATCACGTACTGGGGGCGAAGGGCGGGGAAATAGGCCACAAAACTGGTGATGCGCTTGCCAGGCAGATAGCCTCCCCGCGGCCCTGCCTTTTGGGCCGTGCCCGTCTTGCCGCCGATTTCATATCCCTCGATCTTGGCCGATTGCCCGGTGCCAAAATCCACCGCATCTCGCATTTGGATGCGCACCGCCAGGGTAGCCTGCTCCGACAGCACCCGCACCGGCTGGGGTTGCGGGGATCCCCAAACCAAGGTGTCTGTATCCTTTTCGACCAGACCGCGCACCACGTGGGGCCGCACTTTCAGCCCGCCGTTGGCGATGATGCAGTGCAAGGTGGCTAACTGCAAAGGCGTGAGGGCCAATCCCTGGCCAAAGGCGACGGTGGCCCGCTCCACCGGTACAGTTACAAATTGCCGCAGGGGCTTCAGGCGGCTGGGCGGCTCAAAGGGCAGATCGACACCGCTGCGCTCGTTCAATCCCAGCCGCAGGAGGGCATGGTAGTACTGGCGGGGATCCAGCTTTTGCATCAGGTGCACCATGCCTACGTTGCTAGACAGGCGCAGAACCTCGGTAACGCTCAGCCAGCCATGGGCACCCCGCTGGCGGTAGTCGTGGTTTTGGATGGGCCAGCGACCAATCCAGATCTGCCCCGCGTCGTAGACCCGTTCGTTGGCCGTGAAGGCGCCGGCATCGAGCCCAATGGCGATGTTGATGGGCTTGAAGGTGGATCCCGGCTCGTACAAATCCGTAACAGCCCAGTTGCGAAAAAGGGCAGGGTCATACTCGAAGTAGCGGTTGGGATCGTAGGTGGGCTCGCTCACCAGGGCCAGGATCTCTCCCGTGTGAGGTTGCAGGACGATCACCGTGCCCCGTAGGGCTTGAAACCGTTCCAGTTGCGTTTTCAGGGCGGCGCGAGCAGCCCTTTGCAGCCGCATATCCAGGGTGAGTTGCAGCACCGTCTCGTGGGATTGCAACAGTCCTTCCGGCACTTCGGCCGCCAACAACTGGCCGTAGCCGTCGCGGGGAAGGGTAAGGTGCTGAACCGTCCGCTCCAGCAAGACCTGTTGAGAGTACTCCAGCCCCGCTTGGCCGCGGTGATCCAGATCCACATAGCCCACCACTTCGGCGGCCATTTCCTTCTGGGGATAGACCCGCTGCCGCTCGCTCACCAGCTCCAGGCCGTCCAGATACAAGGCCTGAATTTGAGTCGCCACTTCCGGCGACAGCCAGCGCTCCAGCCGTACCGCGTGAGTGGCCGACAACTGCTGGGTCAGTTGCTCAACTGGCCGCCGCAGCAGAGGGGCCAGAGCAGTGGCAATCTCCTGGGGGGTACGCTTGCCGAAGAGGCGGGGATGGGCCCAAAGGGTATAGGCAGGGCGATCTACAGCCAACAGCTCCGCCTGCTGCCGAGCTAAGGAGTGGCGGTCCACAATCGAGCGGCGGGGGATGAAGGGCCGGAGCTGGGCCCGCTGCTGGGCCTCGGCCCGCTTTTGTAAGAGCGGGCCCTGGTGATGTTGTAAATAGACCAAACGTGCCCCCACCCCCACCAGGGCGACAGCCAGAACCAGGCCCACCGCCGCGATGCGAAAGTTTAGTTGTCGGACTGTCGGGATCCGCTCCCCCAAAAGCCACGCCAGCCGGGATCCCTGGGGCCGGTGGCTGGGCGGCCAAGGGGGCCAAGCAGGTCTGCCCCGCTGCCGTTGGGCAAGTTGCCGGCTTCTCTGTCTGGTCTGCAAAGGTTGCTGGCCCAAACCGGCTCCAGACCTGTCTTCCACTGCCACTCCTGTGTAGATACCACCGTTAGTTTGCCGCCCATCGCCTTGTCCGGCCAGCTTTCGCCTCATTGGGTGGAAAATCCCTGTTGACGCAACGCTTCAAAGAGGGCGATCGCCACCGCATTGCTGAGATTGAGGCTGCGCACCGGCCCGCTCAGGGGGATGCGCACACTGGGATAGGTTTCCAAGAACATAGGATCCAGGCCACGGCTTTCGCTGCCGAACACCAGCCAGTCTCCTGGCTGATAGGCCACCTCGGTGTAGAGGGCCTTGCCGCGCACGCTAAAGCACCAGAACCGCGCCTCGGGGTGGGCTTGCACCAGAGCAGACCAAGAGGGATAGCGATGCAGTTGGACGTGCTCCCAGTAGTCCAGCCCCGCCCGCCTGAGGTAGCGATCCGAGAGGCGAAACCCCAAGGGATCCACCAGGTGGAGGGGCGTGCGGGTAGCTGCACAGGTGCGGGCGATGTTCCCCGTGTTGGCCGGGATCTCCGGAGCTACCAAAACAACATGGAAGGGCATGAGCCGCTCTCAATGGCTGCCAAACCCGCGGCTACCGCCTCCCTTTTTGCCCCCACCTTTGCCCGGCTTGCGGCTGGGCTGCTGTCGCGGCGGCGCTGCAGAACGTCCTCGCCACTGGGGGCCGCCCACCGGCAGTGGGCCTCGTCCACCCGGCATCCCTGCAAGGCCGCCCAGGCTCATGCTGCGCATCATGTCGCGCATGCGCTGAAAATCGCTCACCAGCCGGCTGACATCCTCCAGCTTGTGGCCAGAGCCCAGGGCCACCCGCCGCTTGCGGCTGACGCTGCGGGCCAAGAGATCCGGGTTGCGGCGCTCTTCGGGGGTCATGGAGTTGATCATGGCCTCGGCGCGGGCCAGTTGGTCTTGTCCTTTTTGCAATTGTTCCTCGCTGATTTTGCCCATCCCCGGCATCAGCCGCAGCAGCCCCGCCAGGGATCCCATGCGCTTGATCAGGCGCATTTGTTTGAGGAAATCGGTGAAATCGAACTGGGCGGTCATCATCTTTTCCGCCATCCGGGCGGCATCTCCCAGGTCGATTTCCTCCTGGGCTTTTTCCACCAGGCTGAGGATGTCTCCCATGCCCAAAATGCGCGAGGCCATGCGATCCGGGTAGAAGGGATCCAGCGCTTCCACCTTTTCGCCAACACCGATGAACTTGATGGGCTGACCGGATACTTGGCGAATGGAGAGGGCGGCTCCACCGCGGCTATCGCCGTCCAGCTTGGTGAGGATGGTGCCGGTAAGACCCAGCCGCTCGTGGAAGGCCTGGGTGAGGTTGGCGGCCTCCTGCCCGATCATGGCGTCCACCACCAGCAGGATCTCGTGGGGCTGCACCGCCGCCTTGATCCGCTCCAGCTCCGCCATCATCTCCAGGTCGATCTGCAAGCGACCGGCGGTATCCAAGATAACGTAGTCGTAGCCCTGTTCCCGCGCGGCTGCCACTCCCTGGCGGGCGATCTCGACGGGATCCGTCTTGCCCAGGTCGAAGACAGGGATCTGAATCTGCTGGCCCAGGGTCTTGAGCTGGTCGATGGCCGCCGGACGATAGATGTCGCCGGCCACCAGGAGCGGCCTTTTGCCCTGCTTGCGCAAATACAAAGCCAGCTTGGCACAGGTGGTGGTTTTGCCGGATCCCTGCAGGCCGACCATGAGCACAATGGTGGGGGGCTGTTCCGCCTGGGCAATGGGCACATTCGCCTCCCCCATTACCTTCACCAGCTCGTCGTGGACGATCTTGATAAACTGCTGGTCTGGCGTCACCCCCAGGATGACCTCAGCTCCCAGAGCGGCCTGCCGCACGTCCTCGATAAACTGCTTCACCACCTGGAGGTTGACGTCGGCGTCCAACAGGGCGCGCCGCACCTCCCGCAGGGCTTCTTGGATGTTGGTTTCGGTGATCTTGTCCTGGCCGCGCAGTTTTCTCCAGGCCAGTTCCAACTTCTCGGAGAGGGCATCAAACATGGGTACTGTGGATCCTGTCAGGCGCTTTGGGGGCATTTCCTACCATAGTCGAATCGGGGCGACTCCATCTTGGGGATCCCAACCCAGGAGACCATCCCGGCCCAGAAAAACTGGCGACTTCACAAAAGTTTAAGCAACAATAGAGGGCGTTGCATGCAGATCTTCCATGGTCAGCGTCGCTTCCCTTCCCTACAGCACCACCGACTGGCAATTGGGCTATCGCTCCCTATCCCAGGAGTACGACTATTGGATTACGGAGATCGAAGGACGGATCCCGGCAGGGTTGCGGGGAACCCTGTTTCGCAACGGCCCAGGCAAGCTGGAGGCGGGATCCCAGCGCTACGGCCATCCCTTCGACGGCGACGGCATGGTGTGTGCCATCACCTTTATTGACGGGCGGGTGCATTTCCGCAACCGGTTTGTGCGCACTCCCGAGTTTGAGGCCGAGGAGAAGGCGGGACGGGTGCTCTACCGCGGCGTATTCGGCACCCAGAAGCCGGGAGGCTGGTGGGCCAATTTCCTCGATCTGCGCTTCAAAAACCCCGCCAACACCAACGTTATCTACCAAGGCGGCAAGCTCCTGGCGCTTTGGGAGGCCAGCGCTCCCTATCGGCTCAACCCCGCCACCTTGGCCACCGAAGGGAGCGAGACCTTTGCCGGTGCCCTTGCCCCCAACCAGCCGTTTACGGCGCATCCCCGCCGGGATCCAGCCACGGGGGATCTCATGGCCTTTGGGGTGCAGACAGGACCTTCCTCCACGCTGCTGTTTTACCGCGTCGACGCCCAAGGAAGGCTGGTGGAAAAGCGGGACTACCGCCTGCCGGGTTTTGCCTTTCTGCACGACTTTGTCTGGACGCCCCGCTACTGGATCTTTTTCCAGAATCCGGTGGCCTTCAACCCCTTGCCCTATATGCTGGGCCTGCAGCCGGCGGGCACCTGCTTGACCCTAAAAAAAGGAGAGCCCACCCGCATTTGGCTATTTCCCCAACAGGGCGAGCCGCTGCAACTGCAAACGGAGCCGGGGTTTGTTTTCCACTTTGTCAACGGCTACGAGGTTGGGGATCAGGTGGTGGTGGATGCCGTTCTCTACGAAGCCTACCCTGCCCTGGAGCCAGGGGCTGACTACTTGCAAATTGACTTTGCCCAGGTGCCAGCCGGCAAGCTGTGGCGCTTTGAGCTGGATCCCAAGGCGGGCAAGGTTAAGCGGGAGCTACTGCTGGATCGCTCGGTGGAGTTTCCGGCTATCCATCCGGCCCGTATGGGGGGATCCCATCGCTACATCTACATTGGGGCTACCCATGCTCCCGGCCCCAACGCCCCCCTGCAGGCCATTCTCAAGTTGGACACGACAACAGGCCGCAGCGAGCAGTACAGCTTTGCCCCCCGCGGCTTTGTGGGAGAGCCGGTATTCATCCCCGATCCTGAGGACGCTGCAGAGGAAGCCGGCTGGATTGTAACAGTGGTCTTTGATGCCGCCAGTCAGCGCTCGCAGGTGGTGATCCTGGATGCCTCAGACCTGGCTGCCGGCCCGGTGGCGCGGATCCCCTTGCGGCATCACATTCCCTACGGCCTCCACGGCAGTTTCACCCCTCAGACATGGGTAGAGGCCAGATAGGGAAGGGATCTTGGCATGGCTGGGTTAGTCCCGGGCCGCCGGGCGCGAGCTGAGGAAAAGGTGCGGCTCTGTAGCTCAACATTCTGCAACCTGGGCCGGAGCAGTTGCTACTATCGGCTAGACTTCAGCTACAGTGTTGACAACCGCTGAACCGCGACTTGTTGGGCGCAGGCCTTGGGCGGGTCTGCTGAGCTGACGGGAGGAAAAGAGGAAGGCTGGTAAAGCTCGGTGGTGTGTTGAGCGGGTCTTGGGTCAAGGGCAGAGGTAAGCCCTGTTTTGGCAACGGCAGATGTCTTGCACTGCCTCCCAGCGTCGTCGCCCACCGCTGGGCATTCTGGTAAACATCCTGGATTGACTGCAGCGGAACCGTTACGATGTCCTCAGATCTGAGACCTCCCCTTCGAATTGTACGGCCCCCCAGGCCCACCTCAACCAGCGAGCCCAGGGGATCAGCTCAAGATGTCGGGTCAGCTGCTGGTGGGGGCCAGCCTGTTGTCGCCGCCGCCGCTACGCTAGAGCAGAAGAAAGCGATGGGGAGAGAGCGACCTTGCCTGGAGCCCATCCCGCCGCCCGGGGAGAAGATGCAGTACCGGGCGATTGGCCTCATCGAGGGGCGTTACATTCCCTCGCCCAACCACTTCACTCGCGGGATTTTGCGCACCTCGGATGGTTTAGATCTCAATGCGGTACTGCTAGGCCGGGTGATGAGCCTGGTGCGCAAGTACCTGAAGCCGGAACGCAACTATTTGTGGGTGGTCTATCCCCGCACCCGCGACAAGAGCCAGGATCTGCACGTGCAGTTGATGGGGGTGTGGGCCCCAGAAGAAATGGGGCAAACTCTGCCAGAGGGATCCCGTCCGACGGTGGTGCCGGACTGGTTTTCCATTCGCGGCGAGGTCGTTTTCCAATCGCAGGAAAAAGGGTTCATTATCGTCAAAATCCGTCAATCCGGCAAAAAGAACTCCGCCGGCTCTTCCCCTCAGCGGGCCCAGACGGCCAAGGGCGCCGCATCGCCTGCGGCAACAGCTCCCAAGCCTCAGGCTTTTAAACTGCGCCTGATCGGATCCTTGCCGGGCAAAGGAGTGGGCATCTTCTGGGATCTGCAGGTGCGCCGCCGCGGATCCCTGCTCTACGTGGAGGCAGGAACTCCCATCGGTCCTGTGCTCAAGGCGCCGCCACGCCCGAAGCGTTCCACTCCCCGCCCCAAACTCAAGAAACACTCTCCCCCCTCCACTCGCGGGCAACAGCTAAGCTCAGCTCAACCTTATTCGCCCTCGGATCCTGCCAAAGCACCCAAGCCAGCTAAGCCGATCAAGAAAAAACGTCTGTAGCCTCCATTCCTGGATACGAAGTTGTCTCTACTGCACTTCTGATATTGACCTCGTTGTAATAAACCTTTCACCGTGGTTGCGACATGGCAGAGTCAAACCCCCCTCCCAACAAAGATGAATTTATTTCCCCTCGCTATCCCTACTGGGGTGAGATAAAGCCGCAGAACTTAATTTTCGATGCCAATCTCCAAGAATTTAGCAATAAGGTGTCGCTGATTTGTAGCTTAGAAACGGGGGGCAAGATCACGCCGGAAGAGGCCTATCGCCAAATTAAAGAGCTGTGGAAACAGCTCAAACAGACCAAAAAAGCCATCCTTGACGATCCCAGGTGGAATGAACCTCCTCCCGAGTTACCGGAGGAAGAGTAGCGGGCCGGATCCTCCAGTTCGAAGCGCTCCTAGCTTAACCGCAAACAGTGTACACTGGGGGCGGATGCCAGGCCCATTCAGGGGACATGCGGACTTTTCCTTCTCCGGAGGTGCTCCGTCGGCTGCCGGCTGGGGCTGCCGATGGGGCCATCATTTTGGGTACGTTGGTTCTCCTGGGCTTGGTGGCGCAGGTGGGGGCAGGGACTTTTGAGCGGTTTCAGCCGCCGGCGGTGGTACCTCATATCGACTTGGATCCGCGCAACCTGCCCTACTACGCCGCCCGCTCCACCTTGCGCATGTTCATCGCCCTCGCCTTTTCCACCCTTTTTACCCTGATCTACGGGTATATCGCCGCCAAAAGCCGCTGGGCGGAGCGAATTTTGATCCCTTTGCTGGACATCCTGCAATCGGTGCCGGTGTTGGGGTTTCTCTCCATCACCGTTACCGGCTTTATCGCGCTTTTTCCCGGCAGCCTGCTGGGGCTGGAGGCAGCTTCTATCTTCGCCATCTTCACCAGCCAGGTCTGGAACATGACTTTTTCTTTTTACCAATCCTTGCGCACCCTGCCGCAGGAGCTGGTGGAAGCGGTCACCCTCTACCGCCTATCCGGCTGGCAGCGCTTCGTCCAGTTGGAAGTGCCTGCGGCGATGGTGGGCCTCATCTGGAACGCCATGATGAGTTTTGGCGGGGGGTGGTTCTTTGTGGCCGCCAGCGAGGCCATCAGCGTGCTCAACCAGGAATATACGCTGCCGGGGTTGGGATCCTATGTGGAAGCTGCCGTCCAGGCGGAAGATCTGCCCAAGTTGGGTTGGGCGCTTTTGACCATGGCGGTGGTGATTCTGCTGGTGGATCAGCTCTTTTGGCGGCCTCTGGTGGCCTGGTCGGATAAGTTTCGCCTGGAGCAGAGCGCCGGCGCGGCTGCCCCGGAGTCGTGGCTGTACGATCTGCTAACCACGGCGCGGATCCCACGGCTGATTGGCAATTGGCTAGCTCCCTCCAGAGAATTGGCGGATCGGCTGTTGTCCCATTTAACTCGCCTGCGCTGGGGGGATCCACCCAATCCAGAGGCGGAGCGACGCCGCGAGCGGCTGTTGACTCAGCTCTCTTGGGCTGCCATTGCCGGGATCGGGATTTGGATTGTTTATTTTGTAACCACCACCGTGGGCTTTGGGGAGGTGCTGCTGACCTTTGGGCTGGGGATCCTCACCCTGCTGCGGGTCAGCGTGCTGTTGGTTTTCGCCACCGTGATCTGGACGCCAATTGGGGTGGCCATCGGCTTTAATCCAGGCCTGGCGAAGCTGCTGCAGCCGGTGGTGCAATTTCTGGCAGCTTTTCCGGCCAATTTCCTCTTTCCGTTTGCCACCTTGTTTTTTATCCGCACCCAGATCAGCATTGAGTGGGGCAGCATTTTGCTCATGTCGCTCGGTGCGCAGTGGTACATTCTTTTCAATTCCATTGCCGGCGCCCAGAGCATCCCCACCGATTTGCGCGAAATGGCCGTGGATGTGGGCTTGCGGGGATGGCAGCGCTGGCAAAAGCTGATTATTCCGGGGATCTTTTCCGCCTGGGTTACCGGGGGGATCACGGCCAGCGGCGGGGCTTGGAACGCTAGCATTGTCTCGGAGATCGTGGCCTGGGGATCCACCACTCTTAAGGCTACAGGATTGGGCACCTATATTGCGGAAGCAACGGCGGTGGGAGATTGGCCCCGCATCACTTTGGGCATTGGCATGATGAGCTTGTTTGTGGTGGGCATCAATCGCCTTTTCTGGCGGCGGTTGTATCAATTGGCGGAAGAAAAATATCACCTTTAATCTTTGAGGCCATCTGATATGAGCTCTGCGGCTTCTCCGGTTCTGATCGAGGTTGAGAAGGTCTACAAGCGCTTTCCTTTGCCGGAGGGCAAGGGCGAGTTTACAGTTTTAAGCCAGATCGATTTGCAAGTGCGGGCGGGGGAAGTTTTGGCTTTGTTGGGCCGCAGCGGCAGCGGCAAAAGCACCCTGCTGCGCATCATGGCGGGCCTGATCCCGCCTAGCGAAGGGCGGGTGTTGAGCAATGGCCGACCCCTGCGGGGCCCCAACCCGGATGTGGCCATGGTGTTTCAGAGTTTTGCTCTCTTGCCCTGGCTGACGGTGCAAGAAAATGTGGAGCTGGGGCTGCAGGCTCAAGGGATCCCGCGCCAGATCCGGCGGCAAAGGGCCCTCAAGGCCATCGACCTGGTGGGCCTGGATGGGTTTGAGAACGCCTACCCCAAGGAACTCTCGGGGGGCATGAAGCAGCGGGTGGGCTTTGCCCGCGCCTTTGTCTTGGAACCCAAGGTGCTGTTTATGGATGAGCCCTTCAGCGCCCTGGACGTGCTGACGGCGGAGAACCTGCGGGGGGAGATCGACGAGCTGTGGAACACCCAGGCTTTCCCTTCCCAGAGCATTCTCATCGTTACCCACAACATCGAAGAGGCCGTGTTTTTGGCGGATCGGGTGGTGATCCTGGGATCCAACCCGGGGCGGATCCGGGGAGAGGTGAAAATCGACCTGCCGCGGCCCCACGAACGTACGGATCCCCGCTTCAAGTCCTTGGTGGACTACATCTACGAGATCATGACCAATCCGGAGATTCCGGTCACCGGCGAGGTGGCTGTCCCCAGCCGGGTGGGCAGCAGGGCACCCTCTCCCTACGCGCTGCCCCTGCCTCATGCGCGGGTGGGCGGCATCAGCGGTTTGCTGGAGCTGATTGTGGAATGGCCCCAGGGACGGGTGGAGATTGCCGAGCTGGCCGAGCGGCTGCAACTGGCAGTGGACGATCTGCTGCCGATTTTGGATGCGGCGGTGCTGTTGGGCTTTGCCGAGGTAACCGGCAGGGTGGTACAACTGACCGAGATCGGCCAGGACTTTGCCAACACCACCATCTTGCGCAGCAAGGATCTCTTCCGACAGCAGCTTTTGGCACGGGTGCCGGTCTTCAAGAGCATCCTGCAGACTCTGGAAGAAAAAAACAGCCGCTCCATGCGGGCGGACTTCTTCTTGGATCTCTGGGACGAACATTTTCCCCACGAGGAAGCTGAACGGCAGTTTGCTACAGCCGTTGACTGGGGCCGCTACGCGGAGCTCTTTGAGTACGATGCTTCGGAAGAGCGGCTGTATCTCCCGGATCCCAGCGAAAGCTCCGCCGCTTCTGAGCCCGTCGGCCTCGATTCCCGTTCTGGCTAGGGCCGGCTTGGCTCTGCCTTTTCCAGAGCTGTGTTGTAGGGCAGAGGTACGATGCCTGTCTCAGAAAGCCCAAAGAATTTATAGCCGTTTCAAACAAAATACATAAGACACCACCCAAGCACCCCGCGCCGCTACCTTCACCCCCAGCTCCTCCCCCTGTGGGAGAGGGGAGCCCCGGAGCGCTGCACAGTTTTCATCTCTAGCTTCTGTTCGAAGGGAGAAGAGAGCTAGGGATCGACGCGACGAACCATTTTGCTGCCGCCCTACTCATAAATCCAGCTTTGGGTGGCGGGCGTCCAATTTACCAGCTCAGATTCCTGAAACCAAAGGGCGATCTCCCGTTGGGCGGTCTCAGGGCCATCGGAGCCGTGGACGAGGTTGCGGCCTATGTCGATGCCGAAATCGCCGCGGATGGTGCCCGGCTCGGCGTCCAAAGGGTTGGTCTTGCCGATGAGCTTGCGGGCGGCGGCAATCACCCCTTTGCCCTGCCAGACCATGGCCACCACCGGCCCCGAGGTGATGAACTTCACCAATCCGGGGAAGAAGGGGCGCTCCCTGTGCTCGGCATAGTGGGCTTCCGCCAGCTCTTGGCTCACCTGCACCAGTTTCAGGCCCACCAACTGGTAGCCTCGGCTTTCCAGGCGCTGGATGATGCTGCCCACCAGCCCCCGCTGCACGCCGTCTGGCTTAATGGCGATAAAGGTGCGCTCCATGGGATCTCCCCTTGTTGTTATTAATCTTCACCGTTATCCTTGTACCGGATTGGGGATCCCCAGTGCAAGGGTGTCTAGGATCCCACCACGGCCAAGGCCAGGAAGCCACTCCCCACCACCGCGATGGCCCAGCCGGCCCAGCGCAGCAAGCCCGGGATCCGCGACCCCCAGGTTTCAGCCGCCCAGAGGGCAAAAAGTGCCACTCCGTACTGAACCAAGCTCAAGCCCAGCAAATAGCCCAGCCAAGGCATGGGTTCGGCGCCGATGATCGCCTCGGCATAGGCATAGCCATGGAATAGCCCCGCCAGGGATCCCCACAGGAGCAAAAGCCAACTTGGGATCTGCCGCGATTGGGCCAGCAGCAGGCCAAAGAGCACCACCGAGCTGGCGATGACCAACTCCGTCAGCCCCAGGGGATCCCAGCCGGCCAGGTGGATCCCGGTGCCCAGCAGGCTGGCCAGCACAAAGCCCAGCGGGATCCCGTAGCGCCAGGGTTGCCTTGCCGCAATTAAGCCAATGGCCACCACAAAGGCCAGGTGATCTGGGCCGATCACCGGATGGGCCAGGCCCGACAAAAACCCCTCCCACCCCGTGGCGGGCAATCTCCCGCCCAAGGCGTGGTGGGCAAAAGCCGGCCCAGAGGCCAGCCAGGCGATCCCCGCCCCCAGTCCAACGGCCCAGCCGCGGCCCACCTGAGCAGGCAAGGACAAAGGTCGCTGCCACTGCCAAGACATGCTTTTCGCTACCTCACGATTGAACCTATGCGAATGGGTCTAAGCTTGCTGTACCAACAGGCGGGTTTTCTGGGCAAGTTCAAAGGCGCTCGCTGTACCCTTGCAAGTTCTCCGGCTCAAATTGGCGCAAGATCCGCGTGGCCTCGCGCAGGCGGGTTTCGTTCTCTTCCTCCACAATGAGCACGTATTTGCCCGCATTGAGACGGTTGCGGTAGGCCAAAGCATCGCCGGAGCCACTGGTCAGGCCCACCCCGCCCCCGACAAAAAAGCTGCCCATGGCCCCGCTCAGCGCACCCAGCAGGCCGCCGATGAGGTGGTTGCCCAGGGATCCCGCCCAGGCAAAGGTATCCAGGCCGCTGAGGACGCTGAACCCCACCCCGGCCAAAAAGCCAAAGGGCACCAGCCAGATGGCCAGGCGCTGCATCTGGCGGCGGGCCGCTTGGGCCGGATCGATCAGCCCAAACTCGTCCGCCGTTTTGTAGCCTCGCCCCAGTAGGTGCAGCCGCTGCAGGGGAAAGCCAGCCTGTTCCAGGGCGCTGTAGGCCGCCTCGGCAGCCATGCGATCCGGCAGTACTGCAATGAGGTAACTCATAGGTAGCTCATGGGATAATCTGTGCCCGTCATCGGCCAATTCCATTGTCTCCTGAGTTTGGGGAGGGATCCCGGTGGCCCAGTCTGTCAGCCTCTACCAGCGCTTCTATGAGGTCGTGCGGCGGATCCCGCCGGGGCGTGTAGCTACCTATGGGCAGGTGGCGCGGCTGGCCGGCTACCCTGGCTACGCCCGCCAGGTGGGCTATGCCCTGTTTCGCCTGCAAGGCCACAAGACCGACATCCCCTGGCACCGGGTGATCAACGCCCAAGGGCGCATCTCCTACTCCCCTTTTCGCCTCGGCTACGACGAGCTGCAAAAAGTTCTACTCCAAGCCGAAGGGATCCCCTTCGACGCCGAGGGCCGGGTGGACTTGCAGCAATTTGGCTGGGATCCGCGGCAAACTTAACCTGGGCTTGACCCAATCTTAAACAGGCCATAGCGAAATCCCCCTCCCAGCCCTGGTAACGTGAACGCGGATGCGTCTTGTCTTGTGGATGGAGTGAAGGAATTGTCATGAAACCAGCTTGTCGCGCTCGAGGGTCTGCCCCTGCCAAGAGATGGCTTCCGGCTTGGCTGAACCCTCTGGCCAAGTCCCTGTGGGTTGGGCTGTGCTGCCTGGTGCTGAGCCTGGCCAGCGCCTGCGGTACCAGCAGCAGCTCAGTTCCCCCGTCCGGCGGCGGGGCAGGGTTTATCGCCTCGGATCCCAACGTCACCCTCTCCACTCAGCCGCCCGCTTTTACGCTGCAGATTTTGCACGCCAGCGACTTGGAAGCTTCCATTGCCGCCGTTCAGGATGCCCCCCGCTTCTCCGCCGTGGTCAACGCGCTGCGGCCCGCATTTCCCAACACGGTGGTGCTCTCCAGCGGCGACAACTACATCCCCAGCCCCTTCTACAACGCCAGCACGGATCCCTCGCTGCGGGGCCGGTATGACCGCACTCCTGGCAAAGCCGACATTGAAATCATCAACGCCATCGGCTTCGAGGCGGCTGCCTTTGGCAACCATGAATTTGACCAAGGCACACGCCAAATTCGCGACTTGATCCGACCCGACACCAGCCGCGGCTACGCGGGCGCCCGCTTTCCCTACTTGAGTGCCAACCTCAGCTTCAGCGGCACTGGCGAATTGACCAGCTCTGACTTTGCTGCCGATGGCCAAGAGGCCAGCTCCATCCGCGGCAAGATCGTCAAGACGGCGGTGATTACGGTGGGAGGGCAGCGGATCGGCCTGGTGGGTGCCACCACTACGCGCCTGGCCGCCATCTCTAGCCCTGGCCCTGAGGTGAGGGTGGAAGGCAAAGTGGACGACACCGACCAGGTGAATGCCGCCCTCATCCAGAACTTCGTCAACCAGCTCACCGGCCAGGGCATTAACAAGATCATCCTCCTGGCCCACCTGCAGCAGCTCCAAAACGAGGTAACCCTAGCCAGCCAACTGCGGGATGTGGACATCATCATCGCCGGCGGCTCCCACCGGGTGATCGCCAAGCCCACCGACCGCCTGCGCCCTGAAGATGTGCGCACAGGTGACTACCCCATCCTGCGCTCCTCGGCCAGCGGCCAACCCGTGGCAGTGGTGAACACCGGCGCCAACTACCGCTACGTGGGCCGCTTGGTGGTCGGTTTCGACGCCAACGGGGTGATTGCCCGCATCGATCCGGTGAGCGGCGCCTATGCCACCGATGACCAAGGGGTAGCAGCCGTGCGCGGCACCCCCAACCCCGACGTGGTGCGGATCGCCAACGAGATCGGCAACATCATCCGCACCAAGGATGGCCGCACCTTTGGCTCTACCACCCAATTCCTCAACGGCCTGCGGGCCGAGGTGCGCACCGAGGAAACCAACCTGGGCAACCTCACGGCGGATGCCAATTTGGCCTATGCCAGAACGGTTGACCCCACCACGGTCATCTCCCTCAAAAACGGCGGCGGCATTCGCGCTCCCATTGGGGCTACCACCGGCGGTGGCGGCGGCGAGCCGGTGCGGCGGATCCCTCCGCTGGCCAACCCCGATGCCGGCAAGCAGGCGGGCCAAGTTTCGCAACTGGATATCGAAACTTCCCTTGCCTTTAACAACGGCCTGTCGCTGGTGACGGTTACCGCTGAGGAGCTGAAGCAACTGATGGAACATGGGGTGGCGCAAAGCCAGCCGGGGGCCACGCCGGGCCGTTTCCCGCAGATCGGCGGCTTTGCCTTCAGCTTCGATCCCTCGCGGCCACCGGGATCCCGCGTGGTCTCCTTGCGGGTGGACACGCCCACCGGCCGGGATGTGGTGGTGCGCAACGGCCAGTTGCAAGGGGATCCCCGCCGTACCTTCCGCCTGGTGACGTTGGGCTTTTTGGCCGACGGCGGGGATGACTATCCCTTTCCGCGCCTGTCTAACCCCAACCGGGTGAACTTGGCTCCCAGCTCCGGCAACAGCTTCGATACCCCCGGCAGCGAGCAGGATGCCCTGGCCCGCTACTTGCGGCAGATCGGCGTGTTTACCCAAGCCGACACTCCGGCTGCCCAAGATACCCGCATCCAGAACCTGTCGGTGCGCCAAGATACGGTGCTGCAGGGCTTGTAGGCTGGGCTACTCTCAACCGGTGGATGAAGCCAACCGCCCCTCTCCTCTCTGGGGAGAGGGGATGGTTTTAATGAGGAGCCATTCAGCATTCTCGACCCAATAGAATATGCCACCATAGTGCTGCGGGTAGCGCTAGACACGCCAACGCCCCATGAGCCTGTCAAACCCATCTTCTCTGGCCGCCCCCCCGCTCGCTTCTTGGAGAGTGCAGCCGGATCCCGTCCTCATCCTTGGAGCCGGTCTAATGGGGCGCCTGTTGGCTGCCACCCTGGTCGAGGTCGGGCATTCTGTGCGCATTGTGGAGGCAGCTTCTCCCACTGCCCCTGAGAGCAGCGCGGCCCATCTGGCTGCTGCTATGCTGGCTCCTCTGGCGGAGTCTGCCGTCGCCGAGGCCAGCGTAGTAGCGCAGGGGTACTATGCCCTCTCCCGCTGGCCCGCCCTTCTGGCCAGCCTGCCAGAGCCGGTTTTCTTTCAGCAGGAGGGCACTGTGATCCTTTGGCACCGCCAAGATGCCGGGGAAGCCAAGCGTTTCTCGGCCCTACTGGCTGCTGTAGGGGAACGCCTTCCCCATCTCCCCAAGCCTCAGCAACTAGATGCCCAGGCGCTGGCCGAGCTGGAGCCCTCGCTGGCCGGGCGATTTGGGCAGGGCCTGTATCTTCCCCAGGAGGGCCAACTGGACAACCGCCAACTGCTGGCTGCTTTGCTGGCCAAATTGCGCCAGCACGGGGTGGAGGTGGAGTGGGGCCGCCCCTGGGATCTGGAGCAGGCGCGAGCTTGGCAGGAGCAAACCGGCGGGTGGGTTTTGGACTGCCGCGGCCTGGGATCCCGAAAAGAATGGGGCGGACAGGCACCGCTGCGGGGAGTTAGGGGCGAAGTGGTACGTCTGTATGCCCCGGAAGTATCTTTGCGGCGCCCGACCCGGCTGTTGCACCCCCGCTACCCGATCTACATCGCTCCCAAGCCGGGGCACCTGTTTGTGGTGGGAGCTACCGAAATCGAATCTGAAGATCGCTCGCCGGTGAGTGTCCGCTCGGCTCTGGAGCTGCTCAGCGCCGCCTACGCCGTGCATCCTGCCTTTGCCGAAGCGCGTATCCTGGAGTTAGGCAGCCAATGTCGCCCCACCTTGGCAGATCATCTCCCCGCAGTGGTGGAGCGCTCCCCGCGGCTGTTGCAGATCAACGGCCTCTACCGCCATGGTTTCCTCATCTCCCCCGCCATTCACGATGCCGTTTTGGAGTACCTCCACCACGGCAGTTGCCGCTTGGCGCAGCAGCTTGGGATCCCCTTTCAGGTGCAGGCTGCCCCTCTTGCCGGTGAATCCCTATCGCCATGCGTGTCTTGATCAACCAAAAGCCTTACGATCTGCCGGAGGGCACCACGTTGGCCGAGGCGATAGCCCAGGTGGGGGCCAGCGGCCCTTTTGCGGTGGCGGTTAACTTGGAGTTTGTGCCACGCGACCGCTACGAGCAAACCCGTTTGCAAGAAGGCGACCGGGTGGAGATCGTCGTGCCGGTTGCCGGCGGCTAGTGCCCGATTGCCTCCCCTCAAATCCCGCATTGTTGCCCCTCAGCGATGTCCACTCTTCTTCCTGTCTCCCCTTCAACTCGGGCCGATGAGGATCCCTTGGTGCTCTACGGCCAAGCGCTGCCCAGCCGCCTGCTGCTGGGGACAGCCCGCTATCCTTCGCCGGCTATTTTGGAGCAGGCGGTGGCGCGGGCCCAGCCCTGTTTGTTGACCGTTTCCCTGCGGCGCCAGGGGGCGCTGGGGCCGGAAGCTTCCCAGGGGTTCTGGGCCTTGCTGCAGAAGCTAGGGATCCCGGTTCTGCCCAACACCGCCGGCTGCCACAGCGTGCAGGAGGTAGTCACGACGGCGGAGATGGCGCGGGAGGTGTTCGGCACCGACTGGATCAAGCTAGAGCTGATTGGCGATGACTACACCTTGCAACCGGATCCGGTGCAACTGCCCGCTGCCGCCGCCGAGCTGGTTCGGCGGGGGTTTAAGGTCTTGCCCTACAGCACCGACGACCTGGTGCTGTGCCAGCGGCTCTTGGATGCCGGCTGTGAGGTGGTCATGCCCTGGGCCGCCCCCATCGGCACTGGCAAAGGCCCCCTCAACCCCTACAACTTGCGCCTGCTGCGGGAGCGGATCGAGGCGCCGCTAATTGTGGATGCTGGACTGGGCCTGCCCTCCCACGCCTGCCAGGTGATGGAGTGGGGCTTCGATGGGGTGCTGTTGAATACAGCGGTGGCCCTGGCCCGGGATCCGGTGGCGATGGCCGAGGCCTTTGCGGAAGCGGTGCGCTCAGGCCGCCGGGCCTACTTGGCCGGCGCGATGACGCCTCAAGAAGCAGCTCAGCCCAGCACGCCAGTTCTCGGCACCCCCTTCTGGCACCAGGGTTAACTGCCCTATAACTCAAGCAACAGGCTTTTGCGCCTGGACGACCTGCAGGGCTCCTCCAGCGTGCAGGGTCTGCCGGACGGCTTGCCAGCCCTGCTGCTGCAGGTACTGGGGCAAGTCCAGCTTGAGGAAGTGCCAAGCAGTCTCGGTCTCAAACAGGGCTAGAAACAAAACCAGTCCAGGCCAAAGTAGGGGCTGCCGGGGCGCGTGCAAATCGAGAATTAAAAGCCCTCCCCCCGGTTTGAGCACCCGCCACCCTTCGCGCAGCACCTGTTCCAGATCGGGGAGGGGCAGCTCGTGCAGGGCCAGGCTGGTGTGTACCCAATCAAAGCTGTCGGTGGGGAAGGGCAGATCCTGGGCAAAGGCTTCCACAAATTCGACGTGGGGGAGGCGCTGGCGGGCTGCCGCCAGGGCCTTGGGGGAAGCATCCAGCCCAACGACGTTTTGGCTCAGCTCGGCCAAGATCGGGGTTACCTCAGCGGGGCCACAGCAGAGATCCAACACCCGCTCCTGGGGATGAATCTGGATCCCTTGTAGGGGCAATTTCCGCAGCCGCTCGTATCCCCCCACCGCCAGGGCAGCCCCGCGACTGATGCTGCGGTAAAGCCAGGGAAAGCGGTAGCTCCAGTCGCGCAGGAAGGTGGCCATAAGCAGGGATCCCTCAGGGGCTCTTTCAGCCTACCTGACCTACATCCATTGCAAACTGGTTTGAGACATATGTTTTTCTGGATTTTCTCGGGGTTGGCTTGGAACTCTCCTCTGCCGGCAGTCGTCTAAGAAGACGAGGCGTTTTAGGCTTTTTTCTGTCTACCCACTGCTGCTCTATGACTCAGTTTGAGCTGCCTTCCTCCCCTTCCGAGAAACCTGGCCGGCACAGCTTGGTTTGGTTGGTGGCTGCTGCAGGTCTGACGGTCTTGCTCTGGCAGCTCCCCTGGGGCAACTACATCCTCTACCCCTTTACCCTGTTAGCCACCTGGTTTCACGAGATGGGCCATGGCCTGATGGCGCTGCTGTTGGGGGGAGAGTTTCATCGTCTCGAGATCTATCCCGACGGCTCGGGGCTGGCCATCCACAGTGGCCAGCTATTTTTGGGGCGGGTGGGGCGGGCTTTGGTAGCCGCTGCCGGGCCGATGGGGCCGCCGCTAGCCGGGGCCCTGTTCATCCTCACCTCCCGCCGCCGCGGCACAGCTCGGCTGGGGCTGGTGTTTTTGGGATCCCTGTTGTTGCTCTCGACGCTGCTCTGGGTGCGCTCTCCCTTTGGCCTGTTGTTCCTCCCGGCCATGGGTTTGGGCATCCTGGCAGTAGCTCGCTGGGCTTCTCCTTGGCTGCGGGGCTTTGCCTTGCAGTTTTTGGGGGTGCAAGCCTGTGTGAGCACCTACCACCAACTCGACTACCTGTTTGTGGAGTCTGCGGTGATTAACGGGCGGCTGGTCCTCTCGGATTCCAGCCAGATTGCCCAAAACCTGTTTTTGCCCTACTGGTTTTGGGGAGGGGTGATGGCGGTGTTCTCTTTGGTCTTGCTGATCACCAGCTTGCAACTGGCCTTTCGCGACTAGGGGGCAAAACCGCAATTTTGGAAGTGATTCCTGTCACCTAAAAATCCGTTGCCCATCACTGCCCAGCCGCAAAAACCGCCGCTACAGTAGGGGGCATGAGGAGTGAGGAGTGTGGGAGCGGATTATGTGGCGAGATGTTATCGGACTGGCCCTGGCGGCCACGCTGTTGTTGATTAGCAAAACGGCGGCTGATACCCTCGGCCAGAACCAAGAGCCAACTCATTCTGTTCCGCTGCAAGACAAGCTGCTGGAATAAAGTTGTGCCGCTGCTGTCCCAAGCCGTTATCTCGTTGCCGTTTTGTGCAACACTCATCCTCAGAGAATCTTTAGAGTCTTTTCATTAGGCTTGGGATCCCAATGCGCATAGCCCTGTTTACGGAGACGTTTCTGCCCAAGGTGGATGGCATCGTCACGCGGCTTTGCCACACAGTGCGCCATCTAACGGCTCGCGGCAACTCGGTGCTTATCGTCGCGCCTCAGGGAGCCCCCAGGCGGTTTGCGCGGGCACGGGTCTACGGGATCCCGGGCTTCCCCTTGCCTTTGTACCCGGAGTTGAAGCTGGCTGCCCCTGGCCCGGCCATCGGCAAGCTGCTCAACCGTTTTCGACCGGATGTGATCCACGTGGTCAACCCGGCAGTTTTGGGGTTGGGGGGCCTCTACTACAGCCAGACGATGGGGATCCCGCTGGTGGCCTCCTACCACACCCATTTGCCAAAGTACCTCAAGCACTACGGGCTGGGTTTCCTAGAGGGGGTGTTGTGGAGCCTCCTCAAGCTGGGACACAATTTGGCGCGGCTCAACCTCTGCACCTCGACGGCCATGATGCAGGAGTTGAGCGCCCACGGCATCGAGCGGGTACACCTGTGGCAGCGGGGGGTGGATACGGAGCTGTTTCACCCGCAGGCTGCTAGCCCAGAGATGCGGGCCCGCCTCACGGCAGGGCAGCCGGAGCGACCCCTGTTGCTCTACGTGGGGCGGCTCTCAGCAGAAAAAGAGGTGGGGCGGATCCGGGTGTTGCTGGAGCAGATCCCGCAAGCGCGGCTGGCCATTGTGGGCGACGGGCCGGAGCGGGGATCCCTGGAGCAACATTTTGCCGGCTACGATGTGGTGTTTACGGGCTACTTGCAGGGGCAAGACCTGGCAGCGGCCTTTGCTTCCGCGGATCTGTTCGTGTTCCCCTCCCGTACCGAGACGCTGGGGCTGGTCTTGTTGGAGGCCATGGCTGCCGGCTGTCCGGTGATCGCCCCCCGCTGCGGCGGCATTACCGATGTGGTGGACAGCGGCCGCAACGGCTTTCTCTTCGAGCCGGACTCCGACAGCGACTTTGTTCGGGCCACGCGGCAGCTGTTGGACAGCGCCGGGCAGCGGCAGCTCTTCCGGCAGCAGGCCCGCCAAGAGGCTGAGCGCTGGAGTTGGTCGGCAGCCACGCAGCAGTTGGAGGAGTACTACCGCGCCGTCATCGCCGAGTCGGGATCCAGGCTGCGGAAATGACGTTCCAGGACACCTAGGGTGGAGTCCACTTAGGCAGAGACGGGCCGATCCCCTTCAATAGCCCGCACCTGGTCGACGAAGAATTCTTCCAAAGATTGCCGCTGCAGATGCAAATCGGTCACCACCGCCCCCGCCTGGCTTAGAAGCGTTAGCAGCTCCGGCAGGGATCCGCCCCATTCCCCCGACCAGTGGGATCCCTGGATGGAGAAGTGCTCGAGGCGGTCGCGGAACTGGTCGATGGTGCCGCCGTGCCCTTGCACGTGGTAGCTTTTGCTTTGGCCCAGCAGCTCGTCCAACGTCCCCTGCTGCACCAATTTGCCGCCGACCATGAGGCCGACGCGGTTGCAGATCACCTCCACATCTCCCAAGATGTGGCTGTTGAAGAACACCGTTTTGCCCTGTTGCTTGAGGGACAAGATGATCTCGCGCATCTGGTAGCGGCCCATGGGATCCAGCCCCGACATCGGCTCGTCTAGGAACACCAGCTCCGGGTCGTTGATCAGGGCTTGGGCCATGCCGGTGCGCTGCAGCATGCCCTTGGAGTAGGTGCGCAGTTGCTTTTTGCGGGCCGTATCGATAGAAAGCCCCACCAGCTCCAGCAGTTGCGGGATCCGCTCCTTGAGGAGGCTATCGGACAGGCGAAAGACCTTGCCGGCAAAATAGAGAAACTCCCATGCCGTCAGGTAATCGTAAAAATAGGGGTTCTCCGGCAGATATCCCACCCGCTGCTTAATGGAGCGATCCCCCAGAGGCTTGCCCAGGAGCGTGCCCCTGCCGCTGGTGGGCTCCACAATCCCTAGCAGGCATTTGATCGTGGTGGTTTTGCCGGCCCCATTCGGCCCCAACAGCCCAAAAGTTTCGCCGCGGGCTACCGTTAGAGAAAAATCCTTCAGGGGGCTGACCACCTTGTTTAGCCAAAAGCCGGTGCGATAGGTTTTGGTCAGGCCGGAGATGGCAATGGCCGGTTCGGGATGGAGGTCAGTCGCTTCAGGGGAGGGGGCAACCGTCTCGCTCATAGAGAGAAAGCCGGGGCTGAGAAAAGAACCAGGGCGAACCCTGGGGGATGCTGGGCCGCTATCCAGTTTACCCTGTCCCAGCTACTGGTTTGGTTGCAGTTTCCTAGAAGGGCCTCTTGACCTTGGGTTGTTTAACCTTCAGCTCGCGAATCCGTTTCAACATCTTTTGGAAATACTCAGCCAGGTAGTCTTCAAGGGAGGTCAGGGAAGCCAGTTCAATGCCCAAGGCTTCGCACACAGGCGTCATGTCGGCATACATCGGCTCTTTGGCGGCAATTACCTCCACAAACGCCAGCCGGTCGGCAATGTTCCAGCTCCACTGAAAAAACTGGGCCACCCTGCGCGCTCCCCGCAAGACCCCCAGTGGTATGGTTCGAACCTTGGCCTTTTTGCCGGAAAGCTGCTCACAGAGAGCGATGACCTCTTGGGAAGTCCAGGGCTTGGGTCCCACCAAGGGAAAGACCTGCTGCTTGGCGGCTTCGACGCTGAGGGCTCGCACGGCAAATCGAGCTGCATCTAGGGTGTCGAGGTAGGCCGTGGGGATGCTCTCGCTGGCTACCCAAACAATTTGCTCTTCCAAAATCGGGATGGCGTACTGGCCGATCAATCCCTGCATAAAGCCCGCCGGACGAAAGATGGTGTAGGGCATCTGGGATCCGATCAAGTATTTCTCGATATGGTGCTTGAAATTCATCAGGGGCACATTAGGGTACTCGTGCTGAGCACCCATGATGGAGAAAAAGATAAAATGCCCCACTTGGGCAGCCCGTGCCGCATTGATCAGAGCAACTTTGCCATCCCAATCCACCTGGCGGGCGCTGAGGGTGTCGGTTACTCGCACCGTGGCACAGTCGATCACCGCCTCGATGCCTTCCATGGCGGAGTTGAGGGTGCTGGGCTGAAGCAGATTTCCCACCTTCAGTTGAGCGCCCCATTCACTTAAGAAAGCAGCCTTTGCCGGATTTCGCACCAGACAGGTAACTTGGTGTCCCTCTTCGATGGCTCGGCGTACCACTTGACGGCCCAGCGTTCCCGTCGCCCCCACAACCAGCACGTTCATAAAATTATCATTTCTTAACCTTAGGCTTAGTCTATCAGACCAGCGCAACTCCCGACACAACCTTAGAGGCAGCAACAAACCAATGGGGATCCTCTGCCAAGCCGGCTCTGAAGGGATCCCTAGAGTTAGGTACTGAGAAAGCGTTCAGCCGGCCAGCTCGTTCATGCGTTGCGCCAGGGTAAAGTCCAGTTCTGTAATGCCCCCGGCATCGTGGGTGGTAAGATGCACCCGCACGCGGTTGTAGACATTGGTCCATTCGGGATGGTGCCCCATGCTCTCGGCCACCAAGGCCACACTGCTCATCCAGCCAAAGGCTTCGACAAAGGAGCGAAACTGAAATTGACGATGCAGCTTCCCATCCTGCAAAGACCAGCCCGGCAGATTTTCCAGCTTGGCTTGGACCTCAGCTTCACTGAGTTTGACAGGTCTGGACATGGGCTTTCCCTCCGGTCGATGCCATCGTTTTCATCACGCTTTCATCAAAGGAGCAACTGAGAGCGGATCCCAGCTTATTTACAAAACTTCATAACCTTTTGGTTCTGCCACGCCAGCAGCGCCGAGGGGTTTGTACAGCCAGTAGCCTTGCACGGAGAAATGGGCCCGCTTGTAGAAATTGAGGGCAGCCTGGTTATGGCGATAAACCTGCAGGGTGATGGCCGCCAGCTGCTGCTGGGATCCCCAGCGTTCCACCTGTTGCATCAAAGCTCTGCCCAGGCCCTGCCGACGATGGGCGGGATCCACCCAGAGCAAAAAGACGTAGGCCACCCGCCGATGGGTGGCTTGATCTGTGGAGATGCCGGCCCAAACACAGCCCACCGGCTCTGCAGTTTCTTCTTTCAAGATCCACCAGCAGGGGGTGCGGGGGGGGTCGAAGAGGCGATCCAGCGTCTCTTCTAGGTGATCCCAGTTGCTTTGTTCTGGAAAAGATTCCTGCAACGTGGCCTGCAATCCTCGTCGCACCCAGGGCCGATCCCAGGCTGAACCGATGCGCCAACGATAACCCACAGGCAGAGGGATCCCTTGTTCAGCCATCCTCAGGCATTTGCAGAAAGGGCCACAGGCGTCGCTTCTTCTAGAGGGGCAGGCTGGGCCATATCCTCCGGCAGAAACGAGCGAATGCTCACCACCACCAGGGTAAACAGAAACACCAGCAGGATGAGGGCAGGAAAGATATATTGCCGCAGGATGCTCATATTTCTACATAACCTTGGTCTCTACAGCATAGCGTGCAGAGGGGAATCCCTAGGCAGCTTTTCGGAAATCTCCTCGGTTTTTCTTCTCCTGGTCTCCATCTCAATCCCTATCAACTGACCCTGGGGGATCCCATGCGTCAATAAGGTGAGAAAGTGTAGCCTACGATTCCAAAGTGAGGTTGGCTGTGCATTAAGGTCGAGCGTAGTTGTGGGTCATCCGCCCCACCTGATCCCACTGCTGCGCGACGCGAGCGGAGAATCCATGAGCACTCCCAATCGCCCCTTGAAGACCCTTGGGATCCCTCCCAATGCCTGGGCCGTGAATGCCGAAATGGCCGACCTCACCCGTCCGCCCTTGGATCCCCGGCCCATCCTGCTACCCACCTCCAGCAAAACCCTGCGCTTGGATCTGGCCAAGGCGGCGTTGTTGGTGATCGACATGCAAAACGACTTTTGTCATCCCGACGGTTGGCTGGCCAGCATTGGCGTCGATGTTACACCTGCACGGGCTCCCATCGGCCCTCTAAAAGCCCTGCTGCCCCGCCTGCGACAAGCTCAAGTGCCGATTGTGTGGGTGAACTGGGGCAATCGCCCTGACTTGCTCAACATCAGCGCCGGCTTGCGACATGTGTACAACCCCACCGGAGAGGGAGTAGGGCTGGGGGATCCCTTGCCTAAGAACGGGTCTTTGGTCCTCACGCGGGGCAGTTGGGGCGCTGCTGTGGTGGAGGAACTGGAGGTCAAGCCCGAGGATATCTGGGTGGATAAGTTCCGCATGAGCGGCTTTTGGGATACCCCTCTCGATAGCATTCTCAGAAACCTGGGGCGCACCACCCTCTTTTTTGCCGGTGTGAACATCGACCAGTGCGTCATGACCACGCTGCAAGATGCCAATTTCCTCGGCTACGACTGCATTTTGCTGGAAGACTGCGCCGCCACCACCTCTCCTGAATACTGTTTGCTAGCTACCCTCTACAACGTCAAGCAGTGCTTTGGCTTTGTCGCCTCCTCCTCAGATTTGCTCGCGGCTCTCCCCTGTTAGCACTTGCCCACTATTCACCCCTCATCTCTTGAGCGGAGGATCCGGATGCAAACGCTTTCCCGCTGTGTGATCCCAATTGTTAAAACCCCTGCCGATTATCAGGCTTTTCGCATCAGCCCCCACGATACCAATCGCCTGGCCATCGTGTTCGATCCTTCTCATGCTCAGATTTCTCTAACCTTTTGTGTGGAGATCTTCGATGAGGGAGGCAAAACCCCTCCAAATCGCCATCAAATGGCTGTGGAAATGTTTTTTGTTCTCAAGGGGGAAGGCCTGGCCATTTGCGATGGAAAAGCGGCCCCCATCAAAACCGGAGATAGCATTCTGGTACCGCCGACCGGTGTACATGAAATCCACAATACCGGCCCAGGCCGCCTCTACGCCCTCTGCTTCATGGTGCCCAACGAAGATTTTGCCGAGCTCATCCGCTCCGGCACTCCTGCGGACTTGGATGAGGAGGATTTGCAGGTGCTGTCGGGGGGCTGGAGAAGGGCATTTGCTGAGGCTTAGGCCTCAATGGCTCTGGGAGCTGTAGAGGTTGGAAGTCAGGGGTACTGATACATTCACGCTGAACTCTCCTGAACATGGTTCAGGAAAGAAGCGATCGCATCCTGCCTATCTCTGAGCAGGAAGGCGGTATCCCGCAAAGCCCTGAGGAATACCCCCCGAGCGCTTTCCCCCTTCACTTCCCGGCAACCGTTGCGGTGGACTCAAGGATCAGGGGGAAACTTGGTCTACTATATCCCTCTCAATGACTTTTGCCAAACCGCCTAAAGCTCAGTAAATTCAGCAAAGTTCAGGGTTTTGGGGGTTAGAGGCATGCTCCGACAAATCTTTTCCCAGGGTCTCTGTTTCCATAAATCCATAAAAGCCATAAAAGAGGGGTCTGGAGGGGGCTGCGTTTGCGCCAGCAGGCCGGAGATCAAGGGCAATACCAGGGAAGGGGCTCAAACTCTGGTGGGAGTTTCTCCCTCTCATAAGGGCTTCTGCTTTATCTTAGGAAGAATCCACCCAGGGATCCCTTAGGTTGTCCTTGGTTGGTATCCCTTTGGCAAGATCCGCTAGCCCAACCCAGGCCATGTTGCCCGTTCGCCCCCGCGAAACTGTTTCCATGTTCACCCGCGACGGGATCCAACTGGACGCGGATGTCTATCGCCCCGAAGGGGAGGGGAGCTACCCGGTCTTGCTGATGCGGCAACCCTACGGGCGGGCCATTGCCTCGACGGTAGTATACGCCCATCCGCGCTGGTATGCGGCCCACGGGTACATCGTGGTCGTCCAGGATGTGCGGGGGCGGGGCACGTCCAAGGGATCCTTCTACCCTTTCCGCCACGAAGCCGAGGACGGGTTCGACGCCGTCAACTGGGCGGCCGCTTTGCCGGGGAGCAACGGTGTGGTGGGTATGTACGGCTTTTCTTACCAAGGCATGACCCAACTGTATGCCGCCTCCACCCGTCCCAGCGCCCTGAAGGCCATCTGCCCAGCCATGCTGCCCTACGATCTCTACGCCGATGCCGCCTATCCGGGGGGAGCCTTCGCTTTCTACAACAACCTCAGTTGGGCCCTGCAACTGGAAGCTGAGGGGGCGCGCCTGCGCGGCGATGCCAACGCTTACCAGGCCCTTTTCAAGGCCTCCCGCAACCTGCCCCTTTACGATCCCATCCCCCTCAAGCCAGGCGTGCTGCAGCAATATGCGCCCCAGTCCTATTACTTTGACTGGCTGGAGCACAGCGAGCCCGACGACTACTGGCGCCAGCTCTCCCCCCGTCTGGAAGCGGTGGATCTGCCGATGTTGCACATTGGCGGCTGGTTCGACAGCTACCTAACCGGCAGCCTGCGCCTTTACAAGGAAATAAGCGCCCGCAGCCAAAACCCTCAGTACCTGGTTGTCGGGCCCTGGGCCCACCTGCCTTGGGGGCGCAAAGTGGGGGCGCTGGACTTTGGCCCCGAGGCCGTCAGCCCCATCGATCGGCTGCAGGTGCGCTGGTTCGACCAGTTCCTCAAAGGCAAAGACACAGGGATCCTCCAAGAGCCGCCGGTACGCCTGTTCGAGATGGGATCCAACCGCTGGCGCAGCTTTGAGGCCTGGCCCACGCCGGAGCCGAAGGTTTTCTACCTGCACAGCAGCGGCCTGGCCGCCCTTTCTGAAGCAGAGGGATCCCTTCGCCCAGAGCCCCCACCAAAGCAGCAGTCGGATACTTTTGTTCACGATCCCTGGCGACCCGTGCCGGCCCTAGGAGGCCACCTCATCCATCCCGCCGGGCCGCAGGAGCGCTCTGCCCTCGACTGCCGCGCCGATGTTCTCACCTACACCACCTCTCCCCTGGCAACCGACCTCGTCCTGGCAGGGGACATTCTCGTGGAAGTGTATGTGGAAGCCGACAGCCCCAGTTTCGATCTCTGCGCCGTGCTCTCGGTGGTGAGGCCGGAGGGCCAGGTGTATAACTTTTCCCAGGGCTACCGCCGGCTGCGGGATCCCCAGCCCAAGGCCCCCATTGGGATCCCTTGCCAGCCCACCTGCATCCGCATTCCCCGCGGCCACGCCCTGCGCCTCAGCCTTAGCGCGGCCTGTTTCCCGGCCTACCCCGTTAACACAGGCACGGGGATGCGAGAAGAGCGGCTCATCGAGGCCCGCATTCTCACCCTCGCTCTTCACAGCGGCAGCGACACCCCCTCGCGGCTGCATCTGCCCATTGTCGAGGGGAGTTAGGGGGAGTGACAGTTTAAGACAACACAGCTTCTCATCCCTTCGCAACTCCTCCTCACAAACAGACATCAAACGTTAGGATAGAAGCAAGCAGGGCAAGGGAACCCCATGTTGCAAGACCCGAAGTTGATCCGGCACTATCAGGCTTTGACCGACGCGCTGGTGGACAGTTGGCATCGCGGCTATCGGCGCACTGACGAGCTGCGCCTGCTGGTGGATGGCTACCTGCTGGCCCTGCGAACTGGCAAGCAATTGCAGCCTTTTGAGATCTACCGCCTTGAAGACGAGGTCAACCGCTTCCTCTACGACCCCTCCAACTTCGTGGAGCCGGAACTGGAGCGGGAGACCGAGGCGATGCGGGGCTATTGATATTGCTTATTGATATTGCATAGAGAGGGGCCGGGGGTGAGGGATCGAACACCGGCAGAGGCCTGGTAGGCTGGGGTCAGTGCTGTTCCTCACTCCAGTCCTATGGCGGTTTGGGATACGCTGGCAACTTCTCGGCGTCCGGCCCTGCTGGGATCCGGCTTGGGCTTGGGGATAGCCTTGACCCTTGGGTATGGGCTGTTCGGCTACCACGTCTTGCAGGTTGGCATCTGGTTGTTGAGCATCCTGTTGGTGGGGTTGTACGTGGCCCAGTTTCCCCCAGCTCAGCCCCCTTGGGATCCGACGCGGCTGCGCTGGCGCCAGGAGTTGCTGCACCTGGGGCTATTGGCGTTGGTTTTTGCTCCCATCTACCTCTACGACCTGGCCAACATTCCCTTTCAGATCAACACCGACGAGATTGTCATCACCTCCATGGCCCGGCGGGCTTCAGCGGTACGCTACCCCGATATCTTTGGGCTGATGCCAGAGTACTTCTATTTTCCCCGCTTTATGTTCAGCCTCTTTGGCGGCCTGACGCGGCTGATGGGGGGAGTCACGCTGGTGAATGTGCGCACGGTGCATGCCACCTTCGGGGTTGTCACCATTCTGGTGGCCTACGGGTTTTTTCGGTCGTTCTGGAACCCCCGGCTGGCCTTGGCGGCGGCGGCCCTCCTGGGATCCAACCACGCTCTGCTGGGCATCAGCCGCATGGCGATGCGGGAGAACCTGATTGTGCTGGTGGAGTGTGCGGCCCTGGCCTTGATCTTAAAGGGCGTGCGGGAAAAGAATCCCCTGCTTTTGTATTTGGGGGGAGGGGCAGCGGGTTTCTCCCTCTACGGCTATCTGCCGGGGCGGGTGGTGATCTTGCTGGGGTTGCTGTTTGGCGGCCTCTACCTGCTCCTGGGCCGGGAGGATCTGCAAGGAGAAAACAAGCAGGCCAACCCCTTCTGGACTTTGGCCAAGCTGACGGTGCCGGCGGCGCTGGGGTTTTTCCTGGTGGCTGCGCCCATTCTGGTGGCCACTGCCACTGCTCCGCCAGTGAGCGCCGAGTATGCCCGCCAGCAATTTCTCTTTTTCCCAGAAGGGCGGGCGCTGCAGCAGATGTGGGTGAATGCCGCTACGCCAGCCGAGGCGGTGTGGCGCAACATCCGCAACGGCCTAAGTATGTTCAACGACCCCAGCCAGCACGACCGGGGCTATATCTATCCCAACTACGGCCATGCCTTTGTAGATCCCCTGACAGGGGTCTTGATCTGGCTGGGGCTGGGATCCGGGCTCTACCGCCTTCTCAAAGGGCGCAGCCAACCCCACGACTGGCTCTGCCTGGGCAGCTTCCTGTTTCTCTACCTGCTCTTTAGCTTGGCCATCACCAAAGCCCCCAACTACACTCGCCTGCTGGTGATCCTGCCCTTTGTAGCCTACCTAACCCTGGAAGGGATCCAGGCGCTGGCTGCTCTCCTGGGACGTTGGGGATCCCGGGCAAGAGGTTGGCTGCCGGCAGCGGCGATGGCGGGGGCGGTCCTGTTGATCGGGGGATGGAACTTGGCCATTTTTGGGGATTTTGTCCACAAGGGCTGGACCCAGGGCAACGATGTGGGAGCCACCGGGCGCTACGTGGCGGCTCGACAAGGGGATCCCGACCACCGCTTCTACCTGGCGGCCAGCACCGCCTACCCCTATTTCAGTTGGGGAGAACCCCCCTACTGGCGGAGTTGGATCCAGTTTTTTGCCGGGCCGGAGCAGGAGGTGCAGGTTTTTTCCCCGGAGGCCTTGCCGACCCAAGACCTACAGCCGCCGTTTACCCTGTTCCTGAACGAGGGGGTATGGGATCAACAGGGGGCGGCGCTGCAGCGGCGCTTTCCCCAGGGGCAGTTGCACCGCATCCCGGCTGAGCGGGGGCTGTGGGCTTTTGAGGTGGGTGATCCCTAAAACGGCATCGCCAGCAACCAGCCATCGCTGGGAAAGCCACGGGTTTGGGTCAAGTACCCCCAGCTTTAGCTGGAAAAGGGCAAGGAAAGACTAGCCTGCCCAGGCAACCTACTCCGGTAGGTTCAACTGGAGCTAGCCGTCCAAAGGCCACCTATGTTGTTGTACCTGGAGTGGGTCTATGCCAAGCCTGCTCGACCCCAATCGCTGGATCCGAGAAAAGCTCTAGCAATTGACCACGGAGTCAACAACTGGCTTACGTGCGTTAGTAACTTAGGACATAGCTTCATCATTGATGGCCGCAAAGTCAAGTCCTTCAACCAGTGGCACAACAAGGAGCTGGCTAGGCTCAAGACTCACAAGCCGCAGAGGTTTTGGTTGCAAAAGCTTGACCGAATTACGGAAAAAAGAAACCGGCGGATGCGGTCCACAAAGCTGCGCGCAAGGTCATTGACTTCTGTTTGCACCACTCAATTGGGAGAATCCTCTTCGGTTGGAACAAAGAACAAAAACAAGAATGCGGTTTTAACCAAAACTTTGTTTTCATCCCAACAGGTCGGTTCAAGGAGCGTATTGCGCAATTATGTCGGCATTATGGCATGGAGTTTATTGAGGTAGAGGAAGCGTACAGCTCGCAGGCAAGCTTCCTAGATGGAGATGAGCTACCTAGTGATGGTGAAAAACCCGACGGGTGGAGACCCTCTGGAAAGCGTATCAAGCGGGGCCTGTACCAAACGGCAAAGGGGTGGTTGGTCAACGCTGAGGCAAATGCTGCCGCCAACCTGCTTAAGAAAGTCAGCAGAACCTTGGGGCTTTGCCTTCAGGAACTGTCTAGAGGCGCTTTGACAACGCCGTTACGGGTTCTTTTGTGGACTGCGTAAGAATCCCCTGGGTGGGAGTGTCAACTCCCTCACCATCCAAGCTGATGCCCTCGACCAACACCGGCCAAGGCGCCGTGCTAGGCGATATCGCAAAACGCCCTGTCCTCAACCGGAGCCAGCCGCACGAGGGGGAGTATTAAGCGCAGGCAGCCCTGTTTAGGTGGAAGTGCTCCCTTCTGCCATCTCTTGTTCAGGTGTCCTAAGCCAGGGCCTCCAACGCAGCAGCCGCCGCAGCTCCACCAGCAGCACTCCGGCCACACCCGTCAGGATCCAGCCCAGCCAGTCCGCCGCCGTGCCCAGGTAGCGCACCTCCACCCGATGCTCCCCCGGCGGGATCCGCACTTGCAACAGCCCCACCCCGTTGGGTTCGGCAGCTCTGAACCGTCCATCGATTTGTAAGCGCCAGGCGGGGTAGTAAAACGTGCGTAAGGCTACCGATTGTTCTTGGGAGGTAGGGTTAACCGCGCGAAAGCGACGGTAGCCATAGCGCCACTCTTCCACCTGGAGCAGTGCGGCTGGATCCTCTACCTCGCCTTGCCACTGCAAGAGCGGATCCACCTGTGGGGGCGGCATGGGCAGCGTCGCCTGGCGGGGCCGGTATTCCAGCGCATCCACCAGCGCCAACCCATCGGGAAAGCGCCAGTGCAGGTGCAAAAAAGCAATGCCCGGCCGCTCTTGCGGCTCGTGGGGGAACTGCTTGGCCGCAGCTAGCTCTTGAAAGGTTTGGACAAGCTGCAGATCGAAGCCGGCTTTGGACATCAGTTGCAAGCCCTGCCAGGTTTGTACTCCCATGGCCAGGCCGATCCCCACCAGCAAAAGGAGCTGCAGGCGCTTGTGCTCCCATCCCCACCCAGCTAAGGATCCCAATAGCCAAGGCACGGTTACTGCCGTCACCGCCATCCAGCGCCAGGAAAACTGGATGCGCCGCAGCGGCAAAACCCACTCGTAGAGCCCAGCCAGCAGATCCGTCATCATCAGCAACGCCACCAGGCTGGCTCCCAGGCTGTAGAGCAGGGTGGCTTTGGCAAGAGGGAATTCGTCAGCTCCGCTTCCCTGCAAGAGCAACGTCCCCTCTGTTCGGCGGGCCAGCCACTCCAGAAAAACCAGGAGCCCCGCCCCCACCAGAACCGCTGCCATCCAGACCCAGTACCCCACCAGGTTGCTCTCAAACCAGTGCTCTGTCCAGCGCGGCTGAAGCTGCATGAGCCCGCTCAGCATCAGGCGATGGTGGGGCGTGTACTCTTCGGCAAAGTTGACAAAGTCCACCTGGACATGGCGCTGATCCCAAAAGGCCGGCAACAGATAAAAAGCAGCCCACCCCAGCCCCAGCCCAAATCCTAGGTAGCAGCGTCCCACCCTGGGCCAGAAGGGATCCCTTCCCCCCAACACCCAAGGCAGGGGCAGCCAAATCAAGGTAAACACCAGCAACGTGGGCAGATGAGAGAGCGTCAGCAACCCATAGCTCAGCGCCAAAACCGCAACCGGCCCAATGGACTGGGGCCGGCAGATCGTCTGCAGCGAGGCCCAGAAAATCCAGGGCAGGATTGCAATGGCCCACACTTCTCCAATTGCCCCCCGTTGGTAGATGTCTACCAACCAATAGGGGCCGGCCATGCTCAGCAGGGCCAAG
>Ga0272447_1000211_pt1 | contig 45527 bp, 41 predicted proteins | sample YNPCB0133_FD_194589 | JGI IMG/M metagenome (GOLD analysis project Ga0272447, IMG submission 194589) | Hot spring microbial mat communities from Yellowstone National Park, WY, United States - YNP-CB-013-3 | ecosystem: Environmental > Aquatic > Thermal springs > Hot (42-90C) > Sediment | place... | reverse complement strand
GCAGGGCTGGGGCATAGAGGTCTACCATCGGGCGTTGAAGCAATGCTGTGGGGTGGAGAAGGCACAGGTTCGTAAGGCAGTGGCAGTGATGCGCCATTTGCTACTGGCTTTGAGGGCATTTTTACGGCTGGAGGTTTATCGTTTGCGGACAGGGGTCATTTGGTATGAGGCGAAGTTAGCTCTGCTCCGGGAAGCGATAAGAGCTTTTCTGGCTCATCCCACCTATGACCTCAATCCAACTGCGTAAGTCCTAACCATCTGAAGCGCCCTGATAGGGCTGTTTGCGGGCCGCACATACGCATAGAGTGCACAAGATAAGACCTTGCAGCATGATGCCTGTCAAGGTATAATTGGGACAGCGAGGGATGCAACTATGGCTATCCGCCGGATTCACGTGCGCAATTTCAAATCGTTCAAGGACGCCGAGATACAGCTGTCCCCCCTCACCGTGCTGCTTGGAGCCAACGCCTCGGGGAAGACCAATCTCGTTCATCTGTTCCGTTTCTTGCGCGATATTAGCCGCTGGGGGCTGGAGGACGCTGTGTATCGCCAGGGGGGTGTCGACTACCTGCTTAACCGCCAAATTGGCACGAACGAGCCGCTGGAAGTGGAGGTGGAGGCGGATGCGTTGTGGACGAACCTAATTAACTACGACAAGGGTGCTTACGACTTCCGTGCGGAGAGAGTTCGCTATGCCTTCGCAGTGCAGTTTTCCCGAGACGGAACGATGCTTGTACTTCGCGATGATTTACAGCTTGTTATCAGGTGGTTTGTAATAGGAAAAGGTCAGAAGCCGGAAGTGCACCAGCAAGGTCATTTTGACCTGACTTTGCGCAGGGATGAGGAACACCAGATTGAGATAGATGCACCCTTCGGACAGGATTTGCCTCTAACGTTAGCACAGTTTTTGCACGTGGTTCCTGTCGACGGCATAGTAGGTATGACCGACATCCCTTTTAATCCATTCAGACTTCACCAGAGGGTCAAGGAGGATTCTCTACTCATCGAGACAGAAACAGGTGTCATTAAAGGTATGTTCCGTCCGTTTTTGCTGCCATTTGCCTATGCAGGTGTCCATGATTTCCAGCCTAATCGTATTAGGCAAGCGTGCAAAAACGCGAGCGGGGTGATCTTGGAGGAAGACGGTTCGAATCTATCTATGGTACTGCGGGGAGTACTGAGTAATCCAGAAAAGGCACGGAAGCTTCGGAATCTGCTTTCGGTGTTTGTCAGGCATATTGAGGATGTGCGGATTGTGAGTATGGGAGACGGTTCGTTGGGTTGGGAAGTAGACGAAAGTTTCGAGAGCAAGGAGGTGCTACCTGCACCATATCTGTCGGATGGTGTGGCACAGATCGTGGCTTTGCTGGTTGTGTTGTATTTCAGCGAGAAACGTTTTGCGCAGGTGCTGGTCATCGAGGAACCGGACAGGCATATTTATCCCTACTTCATCGAGCGGCTCGTAGCGACGCTTCAGGAGGCAAGTGCGGAGCGGCAAGTCATTATCACGACGCATAATCCCGAGGTTGTGCGGCATGTCCCACTAGAATCTTTGCGTTTGGTTTCGCGCGACCAGCATGGTTTCTCGTCGGTGAGCGAACCTGCTAGCAGCGAGCACGTACAGAACTTCCTGAAAGATGAACTCGGTGTGGATTTTCTCTTTGCCAAGGACTTGCTTAGCGCATGAGATGGCGTATCGCGAGTGCTTTTTCTTAGTCGAGGGATTTACGGATCAAATTTTTCTACAACACGTGATATTGCCTGCTCTCGCTGGGAAGTACGACCACATCGAGCAACCCAGAACCTATCAGAGGGATCGACCTACGGACAGGAGGGGACTTTTTCGTAGCTGGAGCCGCCGCGGCAACATCTACGTGTTGGCTGACAGGAACCCCAGTCCATGCATCTCCGCCGCGAAGGAGCGACTCAGACGTGGTTTTGACAACGCGCACGTAGAGCATTGCACCATTATTGTTGTGCCCGAAATTGAGGCGTGGTATGCGGCGGGTATCGGTTCACAGTTTTGCCAGCAGCATAACATAACGATACCCACAGATACTTCACATCTCGACAAAAATGCCTTTGCAAAGCTGCTCCAAAAAGCCAACCTAAGCTTAGACCTGGATTTTAGGATGGAAATACTCAAGCAGTATGACCTCATGCTTGCCCGTACACGCAACGCTTCGCTGGATTACTTTTGTCGGAGGATGGGTCTGTAAGGTGCTCTTGCCCGTCCCCGCCTGCCCATGATACAATACCCTCGCATTCCCGAAACGGAGGGCGACGGATGAACGAGAAGGAAGCGAGAGAGATTTGTGAGAAAGCACTTGCCTTGAGCGAGGCGGAGCACGTGCAGGTGAACCTGACAGGCACGCGCGAGGCGTCTACCCGCTATGCCAACAACGAGATTACGCAAAACGTCGCGAAGGCGCAGACCACCCTGCGCGTGCTGTGCGCGTATGGCAACAAGGTCGGACGGTGCAGCACGAACCGTCTGGATACCGATTCCATCCGCGAGGCGGTGAAGCGCGCGGAGGAGATGGCGCGGGTTGCGGAACCCGATACCGAGTTTCTTCCCCCGCCGGAGCCTGCCGTATATCGCCCAGTGCAGGCGTACGCGGACAGCACCGCACACGCCACCCCCGAGGACCGCGCCTGTGTGGTGCGTCAGGTGATTGCCGAGGCGAACGCGCGCGGTTTGAAAACGGCGGGCAGCTTCGCCACCAACACCTACGTCAGAGCCGTTGCCAATAACCGTGGGCTGTTCGGCTTCCACACCGCCACGCAAGCGTTGCTCATCTGCACGATGATGACCGAAGATGGTAGCGGCTGGGCGGAGCAGACGCACGAGGATATGGTTACCATTGTGCCGCAAGCAGTTGCGCGGCGGGCAGCGGACAAGGCAGAGGCAGCGCGCCATCCACAGGAGGTGTCCCCCGGCGATTACAACGTGGTGCTGGAGCCTGCGGCGGTCGCGGAGCTGCTTGCCTATATGGCGTGGAACATGGACGCTAAGGCAGCCGATGAGGGAAGGTCGGCGTTCTCCGGAAAAGAGGGAAACGCAGTCGGCAATGCCCTGATAACCCTGCAATCTCTGCCCACGCATCCAGAATGTCCTGCAGAACCGTTCTTTGAGGACGGGATGCCCACGCCGGACGTCACGTGGATCGAGAACGGTGTTCTGAAAACGCTGATTTACAGTCGCTACTGGGCGCAGAAGCAGGGCAAGCCCTTCACCGGCTATCCTTCCAATCTCATCCTGCGGGGCGGAAGCCATACGCTTCAGGATCTTATCGCACAGGTAGATGATGGGTTGCTCATCACCCGTTTCTGGTATATCCGTTACGTAGACCCCATGCAGTTGCTGCTGACCGGCATGACGCGCGATGGGGTCTACCGGATACAGGGCGGTAAGGTGACCCACGCGGTCAAGAACCTGCGGTTCAACGAAAGCCCGCTCGTGGTGATGCAAAACGTGCGATTGCTGGGCACACCGCAGCGGGTGGAGGGTAGTATGCTCGCGCCGCCGATGGTGGTGGAGAATTTCACCTTCAGCAGCACGACCACCTTCTGAGGAGGGCACGAAGGGAGACCGCCTTTGCGTAACGAAACATGGTATGCATCCAAACAGTGAGGAGGAGCCATGGACAGAATCTGGCTGAATGGCATTGTAACCGTCTCGGTATCTCTATCGGTGGTTGCTGGCGCCTGGGCGCAGGCAAAGTCCCCTGCCCAGAAGCCTGCGGCTGCGCCCAAGCCCGCACAGAAACCGGCTGCGACCAAAAGCGCCCCACCTGCCGCCCAGAATGTGGTTGCACGGATGGGCAACAGCGTCATCACGCGCGACGAGCTGCTGAAAACGCTCGAAGCCTGGTACGGTCCGCAGGCGGTGGAGGAACTCATTTCGCTCAAGGTGGTGGAGCAAGAGGCGAAGAAGTATGGTGTGACCGTCACTCCGGCAGAGGTCGAGCAGCGCTACAATGAGGCGATTGACGGCATGCGCGCCCGTGTGCCCCCCGGCGCGGATGTGACTGTGGAGTTGGCGAAGCAGGGCTGGACGAAGGCGCACATGGAGGCGGTGCTGCGGCGTGCGCTGTTGCTGGAGAAGCTGGTCGCGCGAACCGTGCAGGACACGGACTTCATCCAGGCTCGGCATATCCTGATTCAGCCCCAAATGCCCACCATCACGCCCGACCAGAACGTGAGCGCGGAGGAGCGCCAGAAGATGTTTGCCGAGGCGCGCGCCAAAGCGGAGGAAGAGGCTAAGGCAAAGGCAGAGAAAATATACGACGAGCTTAAGGGAGGCAAGGACTTCGCCGAGGCTGCGAAGGAGTACTCAGACGATCGCTCGAACAAGGATAAAGGCGGCGATTTGGGGGCTTTTGCGCGGGGCATGATGGTGCCTGAGTTCGAGCAGGCGGCGTTTGCGCTGCAGCCAGGTGAAATCAGTCAGCCGGTGAAGACGCCATACGGCTGGCACATCATCAAGGTAGAGAAGTTGGGCAAAGACATTCCGGCAGTGGAAAAAGCTCGCCTGACACAGGTTATCGTGCGGCAGCGCATGGCGCAGTACTATCAAGACCTGTTGAACCGGGCGAACGCGCACAACCTGCTGTTACCCAAGCCGTCCGATTCCGGGCAACAGTCTGCCCCGTCCAGTCAGTCTGGGCCGGGTGCGATACCGATGCCCCCGCCGCCGAACAGATAAGCAGACATCGCTGACAGAGGTAGTGCCTCAGAGTGGGGGTTAGGCGCACCTGCACAGGGGGCTGTTTCATACTGCCACAGCGGGGTCGTCTGAACAATCTATTCGGAGTCAGGAGGAGCAACCATGAGCAAGCGCAAGCTGAACGTGGCGCTAATCGGTTACCAGTTTATGGGGAAAGCCCACAGTAACGCCTATCGGCAGGTTGCCCGCTTTTTCGATGACCTGGAAGTGGAACCGGTGATGAAGGTTATCTGCGGGCGTAACGAGGAGAACGTGCGCAAAGCCGCGCAGAAGTACGGCTGGGAGGAGTACGACATCTCGTGGGAGCGCGTGGTAGAGCGCAAGGACATCGATCTGGTGGATGTGTCGGTACCCGGCAACATGCACGCCCCGATTGCCATCGCGGCGGCAAACGCGGGCAAGATGGTGCTGTGCGAAAAGCCGCTGGCGAACACGCTGGCGGAAGCACGGCAGATGTATGAGGCGGTGCAAGAGAACAAGGTGCCCAATGCCCTGTGTCACAATTATCGCTTCGCACCCGCCGTGCAACTCGCTAGGCAGTTGATTGACGAAGGGCGCATCGGCAAGATTTATCACTTCCGCGGTACCTACTTGCAGGACTGGATTGTAGACCCCAACTTCCCGCTGGTGTGGCGGCTGCAGAAAGAGGTTGCTGGGTCGGGAGCGCACGGCGACCTGAACGCACACCTGATTGACATGGCGCGTTTCCTGGTCGGAGAAATCGCCGAAGTATCGGGTATGATGGAGACCTTCATCAAACAACGCCCGAAGCTGGCGGCGTCCGATGACCGTTTGGGCGGAGTTGCCAGTAGCGAAATGGGCGAAGTCACTGTGGATGACGCCGCGCTGTTCCTCGTACGCTTCGAAAACGGCGCCATCGGCAGCATCGAAGCTACCCGATTCGCGCTGGGGCGCAAGAACTACAACCGCTTCGAAATTAACGGGAGCAAAGGTAGCCTCGTGTTCAACCTTGAGCGCATGAACGAACTCGAGGTTTACCTGCAAGACGACCCGCCACACATTCGGGGATTCCGTGTGGTTCAGGCAAGTGATAGCGTGCATCCCTTCATGACCGCCTACTGGCCCGTCGGACACATTATTGGCTATGAACACACCTTCATGAACCTCATCTACACCATGCTGAAAGCGTTTGACAAGGGCGAGGAGTTCAAGCCCAACTTCGAGGACGGCGTGCGCAATCAGGCGGTGCTCGAAGCGGTAGATGTCTCTAGCCAGCAGAGACGCTGGGTAAGCATCTCGGAACTGTAGACTGGGTATGGGGCTCGCGGTTCCTACAATGCCGCGAGCCCCTGATGCTATTCGTTAACAGGAAAGAATTTGCCTTTGCCGAAGGATGAAGAGGCAGGACTCCCTTTCTCCTTCACCGAAACAAAAGTCAACATCACCATATAGGGGGTGGTTCCCATGGCGACCGTGGTAGTCAGTGTGGACTGCGCGGCAGCGAACCAGGGGCGATGCTACACGCCCGAGCTGGTGCGCGTGGCTGAGGAGTTTCACGTGCCGATGACTTGGCTGATTACCGTTTCGGCAAACGACCCGATGAGTAACATCATGCTTTACCACGCGGAGTATCTGCATCGTATCCCCTCCTGGCATGAAATCGGTTTGCGCGTGCATCTTCAAAGTAACGGCACCCCGATTACCGACGGGCGTGAGCGTGGGATGTTGATTCAGGAAGGTAAAGACCTGCTGAAACAGTGCCATATCAAACCAACGGCTTTCCGCGTTGCAGACCACATGCTGCAGGTTTCGGATTTGCGCTACCTGGAAGATATCGGCATAGTGGTGGACGCTACAGTGGCTCCGGGTGTGGTGTTTGAAGGCAGAGTGGACTGGCGCGATGCTCCCACTCAGCCCTATCATCCTGCGTATAACGACCTCAAAGTGCGTGGTGACGCCAAGTTGCTGTTAGTGCCGGTGGCTACTTATGGGGGGCAGATTGCCAGTCTGGATATGGAATGGGATGCGCTAGAGAGCATTCTGGATTACCACCTGCGGCACAGTGAGGTCATCAGCATCACAGCACGCGACTGGGCAAACGGGGTGGCGAACTGGCAACGGTGCGCCCAGTATCTGCGTGAACGCGGTTGCCGCTTCGTCACGCTCTCGCAGCTGGCTTCGGAATGGGGCAGGTAAAAGGGAGGTTGGGGGGCTACCACGCAATGCGGAAACCGTTTTCGACTCCTGTGGCATCCCCCCACTGTACCGAGACATCAGTGACTCGCGCTGCAGGAGGACTCTGTTGGAGCAGGGTGAGAAGCTGGTTCAGTGTTTGCTCGTCGCCTTCCGCGACAACCTCTACCTGACCGGACGGCAGGTTACGCACTGTTCCGCTCACTCCCAGCGCGCGAGCGTATCGCAACACGAAGGCTCGATAGCCGACGTTCTGCACGCGCCCCGAAACGAGCACAAATATCTTTTTGCGCATGGCGGTTACGTTACCCCGAAGGCTGCTTGCGCCTCGATAACCTCCTTTGCCACGGCGAGGCGTATCGGTTCATATTGTTCTTCGGGGATAGCTAGAAACTCCTTCACGGTGGCGTTCATCTCGTGCTGGATACCCGGTATCAACACGCCTATCTCCGCCTGATTGACCAGACAGTTCGCGGCATGCACGAGAGCAACGACCTCAAACACGTCCTGCTCCGCTTGTAGGGGCGTGTGGTGCAGGGCAATGCCAGCGCGGATGGCGGCGGGCAGGTTCCATTTCTCAGCGGCGAAATCACCCAGCTCAGCGTGCGTGCTGCCCAGCACCCGCGCTTCCAGCGCCAGAACATCCTCTTCTGTGCCAAGAGATATCTCGGCACTGCGCGATATGAAAACGTCCATATCTTCTGGCAGGAACTGGTCGGCAATCAGCTTGCCGATGTCGTGGAGCAGTCCGGCGAGAAACACCTCTTCGTCCCAGGTAGAGCGCTTGAGGCGAGCCAGCACCCTGCCCGCGATAGCCGTAGCCAGAGAGTGCCTCCAGAACTCCTGCCGGTTGAAACGTGAATTGCGCTGACGCGCGTGGACCATGGCGTGGAAGGTCAGTGACATCACGATGGTGCGAATGGTGTTCAATCCAAGCACCGCGATAGCTCGACTGATGCTGGATATCCTACCGTTCCCCCCGTAATAAGCGGAGTTTGCCGTGCGAAGTACTTTGGCGGCGAGGGCGGCATCCTGAGCGATGAGCCGTTCGAAATCATGAGTCGACGCCCTTGGGTTGTCTATCAGCCGCATAACCTGCACGGTTACATGCGGCAGGGGTGGAAGCCCCACCGCGCGCGATATGCGTATGCCCAAAGCTTCCTTCGCGTTCACATTCTCCATTATCGGAAGCGGCAGCGAAGGTTTACAGTGCGAACGGAGCGTCTTCCAGATAGAGTCGCAACCTCCCGTCTCTCCCAGTCTGTAGGATATTTCCAGTGCGTCGCGAAATCCTTATCGAGATTCGTTGTGAGAGGTGAGGAGATGCAGCCCTCTGAAGAGGTTGTTGCTAAGCGCTGGTATCAGGGGTTAACGGGTTATCACTGGCTGGTGTTATTGGTAGCGTCGTGCGGCTGGCTGTTCGATACGATGGACCAGTGGCTGTATGTGTTGTCACGTCAGCCGGCTCTGCGTGAGCTGTTAGCCCGCGAGGGTATTGCGCCTACTGACGCCAACGTGGGTTACTATTCAGGGATTGTGCAGGCGATTTTCATCGCCGGATGGGCGACCGGCGGCTTTCTGTTCGGTATTATCGGCGACCGTCTCGGACGCACCCGCACGATGGCGATAACGGTGCTGATGTATGCGGGTTTCACGGGCTTAAGCGGCCTCTCTCAGACATGGGAGCAGTTCGCCGTGCTTCGTTTCTTGACGGGGCTGGGTGTAGGCGGTGAATTCGCCGCGGGGGCATCTCTGGTGGCAGAGGTGTTTCCATCGCACGCGCGGGCGACGGCTCTGGGAATCATGCAGGCGTCATCCGCGCTAGGCAACATGCTTGCGGGCGTCATTAACCTGACCGTTGCCCCCACCTGGGGATGGAGATGGGTGTTTGCGGTGGGGGTAACCCCAGCCCTGCTGGTGTTTGTCATTCGCCTGTTTGTCAGGGAGCCGGAACGCTGGGAGGAAGCGAAAGAGCGTGCCCGTATGGAGAAGAAGCAGCTGGGTGCGCTCGGCGAAATGTGGCACACGCCCCTGTTGCGGCGCAATCTACTCGTGGGCATCGGGCTGGGGGCTGTTGGAATCGTAGGGTTCTGGGGTATCAGTACCTGGTCGCCCGACCTGTTGCGCAATCTGTTGAACCCCAACAACCTTCCGGAACTCAAGGCGTATACAGACCGGATGGTAAGCTATGGCGCAATGGCGCAGAACGCTGGCGCGTTTTTTGGCAGCCTGTTTGCGGCGTGGCTGGCGCAGCGGGTGGGAAGGCGTTTTGCAATAGGAACAGCGCTCCTGTTGTGTTTGGTCATTGCACCCGCTACGTTTCACCTGACCCATTCGTTCCTGACCGCGATGATTTTCTTCCCTTTGTTGGGGTTCAGTATGCTGGCGTTGCTGGGGTGCTACGCGGTCTACTTCCCCGAGATTTTCCCCACACGCTTGCGGGCAACGGGCACGGGCTTTTCATATAATGTCGCTCGCTACATCGCGGCAATCGCGCCGTGGACGTTCGGCACGCTACGCGCACTTTACGGCATTCAGTGGGCAGCAACGATTATCTCCCTAGTGTTCTTGCTGGGCTACGTGGTGCTGCTCTGGGCGCCAGAAACGAAAGGCAAGCCGTTGCCCGAGTAGGGCTATGGTTTTCCCAGCAGCCACTGCCTGCTGCCGCGTTGCGCCTGAGCGAAGTGCCGAAACCGCCAGCCGCCGATGGATGCCTCTGGAACACCAGCGCGACGGATAGCAACCGTCAGGGGCGTGCCGTCTGCCGTCGCAGTGCGGATGAGCAGAGCGGTGTCGTTCTCTTCTACCTCCATCTCCGCCAGCGGACGGCGCGTCTTCCGGTATGGTCGCACTACGGTGAGCGTGAACACCTCGCTGTGTGGGCGGACGGTGCTGGCTTCCACGTGCCACTGGTTGGGAAAACCGCCGCGACCAATGGAGCGCAGGTATTCGGCATCGGGGGGAGGGGTATAGCCGTCCCACTGGCGCATCTGCAGCGGCGATGGGGCAATGTAATGGATGTATGCTCCTGCCTGTTCACGCTCGATCCTCAGGCGTTGCTGGCGTGGTTCCACCTCGAAAGGCGCGAGCGCGTGGAGCATCCATGCAAAGCGGCGCGGTTGGTCCGCAATCGCTTCGTCCACGAAGACGACCAGGTCGGGCTTCACGAAGACCACATGGCGGACGTAACGACGCAGTTTGTCCGCGTAGGCTCTGGTTGCCTCACCCGCAATATAGTCCGCGCCCGACTGCAAGTCATCAGCGATAATCCTGCCAAAGGGGTCTGGCGAGTGGGGTACCTGTCCTTCGCCATCCACCAGCATAGCATTCTGGGCAACGGTGCTCCAGCACCACTCCCTGTGGAACGGGCTACCGTGTAAGTCGCGGTATACACAGTTGGTCAGCAGGCATTCGCCATATGCATTGAGTGTAAAGGAATTGTGCGGGTCGTGCCCGTGGCTTTGCCTGCCAAAGGGGCTGCTCTTAAACCGTATCTGCACGTTGTCGCGGGAGTTCATCAGATTGCTATTGAGTATGGCTACCCCAGTGCCGCAGAACACTCTGGATGGCGGCAGGTCGCGCGGCGGTTTAGGAGCCACGCTGGGCAGAGTATTCCACAACAGGTTCAACACCGGTTCGCTGGATTGCAGCTGGATGTTCCACTGTTGTGTCCACCATTTCCAGTAAGGGTTGCCCATTTTATGGGCGAAGTAGGCAGCGAAACCCCAGCCCGATGAAGGGCGACCGTGCGACAGGTCACCGAATCCCATGTCGGGCGATCCGGGCGGGGCAGTATACAGGGCATAGTCGCCAGCGCGGTTGAAGAAGGGTTTGCGGAAGGAGTCGATGCCCAGCGCTTTCTCTGCTACCTCCGTCCACCACACAATCTTGGACATATATCCCGCCCAGTACGACAGTCCCTCGTGCCAGCCGCCGTCATCGTCGCTCCATACCGGGTAAGCGGCGAAGAACTTGTGCACGGCATAGTCCAGCCACATCTCCGCTTCGGGGACTTCTCCGAGCAGGGCGATGGCGCATTCTGCCAGCTTGTGCCAGGTGCGGTTGCCGTGGCTATCATAAGGGCGAGACAGGTGTCCGTTGCCTTCCTGTACCTCCCAGCTCCGCCAGGCGTCGGTGGCACGGCGCAGCATGACGGCTCGCACCCGTTCGCGTTCCTGCTCGGTGAGGGCGTAGTATGCCCAGTCGTAAGCGCGGGGCAGGCGATGCAGCATCGGCTTTGCCGCCTCACAGTTGATGGCAAAGTTGGTGGGGCCGTCGGGATCCCATGCAGCAAGGTGCATCACCCATCGACGGGCGGGCTCGGCATAGCGGTCGTCTTCTGTGAGCAGATAAAGGAACGCCAGCAGCTCTGCCTCCATACACGCTTTCACCGTTTGCTCGCGGTTTGACCACCAGTACTGCCGCGTTTGAGGGTCGCGTGCGCTGGCTTTCACAGCGGGTTCTGGCGTGGGCCCTTCCCGCAGTAGTCGTTCCGCCTGCATCTGCAGGTTTTGCAAGAACCGCCTGCCTTCACGCCGAGACCATTCCCTCAGGGTAGGGAGGTCTGGCTCTCGCACGAAGAGACGAGGGTGGGTAGTGCCGATGCGCTCCTTCATCTGCGCAAGCGTGGGCTGCGGAAAGAGCACCGCTTCGGGGCTCACCGCAAACTTTCGTATCTGGCTCCAGGGGGAGACCTTTCCGTTACGGGTGCGTATCCGATAGCGCCAGTAGTATGTGCCGGTCTTCAAAGGCTCATGATGGGTATAGACGCACCAGCGGTGCTTTTCCACAGTGACGGCGCCGGTCATATCACGCCGCGTCGCCCACTGCACGTCGTAGGATGCTGCCTCGCGGTGGTGTATCCATGTAAGCGAGGGTGGGTTCACCGCCACGGTGCTGCCGTTCTCTGGACGGTAGCCCCACTCGCCGGGCATGGGTTGTCTGTCTGGAGCTTGCATCGAGTACCTCCCTGTTACCACTCCGCGACGGAGCCGTCATCGTGATGGAAGAAGCCGCTGCCCGGGTCGGGCTTGGGAGCAAGCGGGTGTTCTCGCAGGTAGTCTTCGTCTACCTCGACACCCAGTCCGGGTGCGGCGGGCACGTCGATGTAGCCTTCACGCACGGTGAAGGGGTTCTTCAGATAGCCGTCGCCGAGGTGGACGAACTCCTGGATTACGAAGTTCGGTGAGCAGGCAGCGACCTGCAGACAAGCAGCAAGGTTCATCGGTCCGTAGGGGTTATGGGGCGCCAGCGCGGCGTAGTATGCTTCCGCCATGGCGGCGATGTGGCGGGTTTCCCAGATGCCGCCGCAGATGCACGGGTCAGGCTGTATGACCTGAGCGGCTCCCTTTTCCAGCACCTCCCGGAAACCGAAGCGGGTAAACAACCGCTCACCGGTCGCGATGGGGATGACCGCTTTGCGCGTGACGGATGCCAGCGCGTCCACGTTTTCGGGCAGTACTGGCTCTTCGATGAAGAATGGACGATATGGACGCAGCTCATACTCCAGCTGCGTGGCAATGGCTGGGGTGGCGCGACCGTGAAAGTCCAGCAGGATGTCCACTTTGTGTCCCACCGCTTCGCGCGCGGCTGCCACCAGCTCCACCGCCGTTTCAATGACCACGGGGCTTTCCAGCGCGTGCAAGGCAGGCAAAGGACAGAACTTGACGGCGGTGTATCCTTCCTGCACGCGCTGGCGCGCTTGCTCGGCGATTTGGGTCGGCTCGTAACTGCCGATGTGCCGGTAGACGCGGATACGCTCGCGTACTTTACCCCCCAGCAACTGATATATCGGCACGCCCAGCCTTTTGCCCTGAATATCCCACAGCGCCATCTCGATGCCGCTGATGGCTGCGTTCAGCACGGGTCCGCCCCGCCAGAAGGCATGACGATACATCCGCTGTACCAGAAAGATGATCCGGGCTGGGTCTTCACCCAGTAACACGTGTTCGTACGAGCGCACCGCCTCCGCAATCACGGATGCCTTGTCGCCAAGACACTCGCCCCAGCCGGCGATGTCCTCATCCGTGCTCACTTTGACGAACAACCAGCGCGGCTCGACCGCAAAGGTTTCAATATTTGTGATACGCACCTCAGTGACTCCCCTGGAAACATCGCTAATCTTTTCCACAGACTCGCGCGTTCTCCTCTTGCCTGCTCCGCCTCTTTCCGGTAGAATGTCATCTGAAAGGTTTAAGTTCAAGGAGGGTTGGTATGTCTGTCCTGCGCTTTCCTGATGGGTTTCTGTGGGGAGCCGCAACTGCTTCCTATCAGATAGAAGGTTCTCCGCTGGCTGATGGCGCGGGAGCTTCTATCTGGCATCGTTTCTCCCACACGCCGGGCACCACGCACAACGGAGATACCGGTGATGTGGCGTGCGACCATTACCGTCGGTGGCAGGAAGATGTCGCGCTGATGCGCGAAATGGGCTTGAAAGCGTATCGTTTCTCTATCAGCTGGGCTCGAGTTCTTCCTGAAGGCAAAGGTGCGGTCAACCCTGCAGGGCTGGATTTCTACGACCGTCTGGTAGATGCGCTGCTGGAGGCGGGCATCCAGCCGATGATAACGCTTTATCACTGGGACCTGCCGGGGGCGTTGCAGGACCTGGGCGGCTGGGCGAATCGTGAAATCGTCAACTGGTTCGGCGACTACACGCAGGTTGTGGCGCAGCGGCTTGGCGACCGGGTGCGCTTGTGGGCGACGCTCAATGAGCCGTGGGTGTTCACCTTCCTAGGCTACGTGCATGGTTATCATGCGCCTGGCATGCGTGACCTGTGGGCGGGACTTCGCGCTGTACACCATGCCTTGCTCGCGCACGGCGAGTCAGTTGCACGGATGCGCTCCCTCTTGCCCGAACCGGCGCAGGTTGGCATCGTACTGAACCTCGCGCCACAGCATCCGGCAACGCATAGTGAGCAGGACAAAGCCGCCGCGCAGCGGGTGCACACGATGAACAATGCCCTGTTCTTGGAGCCACTGGTCAAGGGCACGTATCCTGCACTGGCACAGCAGATGGTCGCCTTCGCGTGGCCCAAGATTCAGAGTGGAGACATGGAGCGCATTGCTCAGCCGCTCGATTTCATCGGGGTCAACTACTATTCGCGGGGGATTATGAAGCACGCCGACCAAGGCTACCTACGTGCGGAAGGCGTCGGCAAAGAGGGCGCCCTCTATACCGACATGGGCTGGGAAGTGTATCCAGACGGGCTTTACGAGATTTTGCAATGGGTTCACTCCGAAGCACCGCAGCTGAACCTGTATGTGACCGAGAACGGCGCGGCCTTCCGTGACGGATTGCAAGACGACAGGGTGGCCGATGGGCAGCGGCTGGAGTACTTGCGCCAGCACTTTATGCAGGCGCACCGGGCGATTCGGGACGGTGTTCCGTTAAAGGGTTACTTCGTCTGGTCGCTCATGGACAACTTCGAGTGGGCATACGGTTACTCCAAGCGATTTGGCATCGTCTACGTGGATTACGCCACCCAGCGGCGTATCTGGAAAGATAGCGCACGCTGGTATCAGCAAGTGATTGCTCAGAACAGCCTCGAGGTATAACACTATGCCGTGGGGCGGGATGGTCGTCCCGCCCAGTTTGTGCTATCTACAGTTTCGGTTGTTCGTGTGCGATAGTCACCTCTTTCATGATGTCGAAGCGCTGGATTTTGCGCACCACGTCCATGCCCTGAATCACCTTGCCGAAGACCGCGTAGTCGCCGTCCAGCTGGTGTTGAGGACCCAGACAGATGTAGAACTGACTGCCTGCGGTGTTCTTATCATCGCCCTTGCGCGCCATTGCGACCGCGCCGTCCACGTGCTTTAAACCCGTCTCCTCGAAAGCGATGGTGTAGCCAGGTCCGCCCGTGCCATCGCCGTTGGGGTCACCCCCCTGCACCACAAAGTTGGGCTCCACGCGATGGAAAGTAAGCCCGTTGTAGAACCCCTGCTCTGCCAGCTTGATGAAGTTGCCCGCGGTTTTCGGGGCTTTCTCTAGGTTAAGCTCAATCACGAATTTGCCTTTGCCCTCTACGTCCACGATAGCATAGGCGACCTTACCGGGTGGCGCAGGCGCAGTGGGTGCCTGCGTTGCCTCTTCTTGGTTGGGTGCCATGACTGCCTCTCCAGAGGGTGTCTCTTTCTTAGCGCAGCCGACAAGACTGCACGCGATAGCCGCCACCAGGGCGATTGTCCAGTTCCCTTTCATCTCGAACCCCCTTCTCCGAGTGTGATAACTACACGGTACATCTCTAACGCCTGCTCTGCGTTCAAGGGACGGAAGTTAAGGACACTGTATGCCAGTCCATCGCTCTCTGCGTATGCTTTTGCCGTGACGAGGCTACGGACGACCGCTTCCTTGGACAGTCCGATCTCTTCAGGACGATAGCGTATGCCCAGACGACGGACGAGGCTAGCGACCCACTCCAGACGGTTCTGCTGTAGCTGCGCCATGAACAGCACACCGAGACTGACCAGCTCCCCGTGCACGTATGCGCGTGGGTACAGGTATTCCACGTTGTAAGCCCAGAAGTGCTCCGAACCCTCTTCCGGGCGGCTGCTACCCGCCAAGCGACACAGGCGCACTTCTTCCGCATATAACTCCACGAGTGTGCGAATACCTGTTTCTGTGACATGCCGAATGTCGTCTGCCGCCTGCGCCAGCGTGTCGAGCAGCGCCCGACTTCTCGTCGCGATGGTTTCGTCGTACGAGTCAGCACCCGCTTCCGCTGCGGCACGCCAGTCCCACAGGGCGGTATGTATCGACAGGATGTCGCCTGCGCCAGCGCGGTTGAGCGATTGAGGTGCTGCCTGAATCAGCGAAAAATCTATCAGTACCCGCTGGGCGTACACTTCGCCGACATAGTGCACACGCCTATCGCGTCGAACCGCGATCGACTCGGTTAAAAAGGCGTCGACGGAGATGACCGACGGTGCAAGGTACAGCGGCAGGTTGCGTTTCCACGCGATGTACTTGGCAGTATCTAGCGCCACACCTCCGCCAACACCCAGTATCGCACCAGCGGGAGGCAGGTTCTTAACCAGACTGGAGAGATGCGATTCGTCCAGCGAGGTAGCTTCCGCCAGATGTGCATCCACTCCGGTCAAAAGCGAGGCAATAGTTTCACGCAGCGGGGGCGCTACCAGCACGAGCCAGCCCTCATGTGCCGGAAGAGCATCGGGGATGAGTTGCTTTCCGTAGACGATTTCAGGTTCCATCGGGGGACAATGCCTCTATCTCTTCCGTTCGCAAACGATGTCCATCATGCACGGCGTACGGAAACCGGACGTAGCTGGCGGAGACACCGAAATTGCCATCGGCACGTATTGCCAGCACCGCAGCGTGCGGTGGTACGCCGTTTTCATCGGTGCGTTTACGCATCAGATAACGGATTGCCTCGTCGCAGGCCTGCTGTGCGCTCATCCCCTGTTCCATGAAGAAAACCACCCGGGCGCACAGCGCGACGCGGCTAATCTCGTCCCCGTTGCCGGTGGCAACCGCCGCGCCGACCTGCTTGTCCGCATACAATCCAGCCCCGACGATGGGGCTGTCACCGACACGTCCAGGATATTTCCATTTTAGCCCCGATGTGGAGCAACCGACTACGATGCTATCTGGTGTCCAGATAATCATGCCCACTGTGTCGTGGTTGTCCTCTACATCGGTAGGAGGAGGCTGTGTCTCGCGCCAGTGAAGCCACTGCTCGGAGGCTTCGGGGGAAAGCGTTTCCTCCTCGACGAAGCCCTGTTCGCGGGCGAACTCCGCTGCACCTTCGCCCACCAGCAACGCATGGGGTAGCACCTCCATCACCCGCCGCGCCACCGAGATGGGACGACGAAAACCTCGAAGGGCGGCGACCGCTCCCGAGCGATGTCCACGAGCGTCCATGATGGCGGCGTCCAGTTCCACATACCCCGCCCGGTTGGGTAAACCGCCATAACCGACAGACTGCACGCTCGTGTCCAGTTCGATAGCGTTAATGCCTACCTCGAGGGCATCCAGCGGCGAGGCACCTTGCTGCAGAGCGTACCGCGCGCGCTTTACCGCGAGCGCGCCAAACTGCCACGTTGCCACCAAAACTGGATTACTCATATATGCTTTCCTTCCACAGCGACCCAGTATACAATTGGCGGTCATGGGCGGAATCTCCTTTACATCTGTGCCTGAGACGTGCGATAAGGTGTAGTATCTCGCTCAGTCGTTGTGTGACACAGACGAACGATGGGTAACCGCTTGTTTCTTGACAGGCGTTTGGTGGAGGTGGTAGAATGATGCGCAGGTTGGACAAAACATGGGATACGAGCTGCCTCATTGTTTAAAGGCGCGTATTCATTTTGGGTTTCGGTCATGGAGTGGTTTAACGATCAGTCCCTTTGCGAGGAACCTCATATTGCGGTATTGTTTTACGATGCCATCGGCGACTTCGTCGTGGTCACGCCACTGCTTCGCGGGCTGAAGGAGAAGTATCCGCATTGTATCATCGACTACTTTGGAGGGGAGCGCACCCGCGACCTGGAAGAGGCTTCCCGCTTTCTTGATGCCCGCTTTTCCGTGTTCGGTAATCCAGCTATCTGGCAACAGCTGCCTGCCTTCGTGCAGGCTCGGCGTTTAGCCGCAGGGGATTATGACCTCGCTATTAACTGCGATGCCCACCCGGTGTTAGCAGTGGTCGCCCACTTGCTGCAACCCCGCTACGTCGTTGGCAAGTGCTATGACCCTGAGCTGCGGGAGATACTGCCTCACCCGCCCACCAAGATTCATCAGCTTCATGACGAGTTCTGGTCTGCACCCGACCTTTTGCATCGCTACGGAGACATTTTGCGCACGACCTACATCGCTGAGATTTTGTGCCGGATGGCATTTGTGCAAACGGACTTTTACCAGCCTGAAGTGCCTCAGGAAGACCCTCCGTGCGAAGTTCCTGAGGTTCTTGTCGCTACCGGAGGGCGGCGTCCCGCGAAGCTGTGGAATCGGGCGTATTGGAAGCAGGTCGTGGACTGGTGCTTTGCGAATAACCATCGGGTGGGACTTGTGGGCGATCGGGGAGTTCGGCAGCGAGCATTATATCATGTCGGGGATGACGAGGAATGGCTACTGGAGCAGACACCGCTCGTTGACCTGCGCGGCAAGTTCACCCTACCGCAAGTGGCTGGCGCCTTGGCGCGGGCGCGTGCCTGTGTGACGGTGGACAACGGCATCATGCATCTTTCGTACGCAGTGGGCACTCCCACTATCGCGCTGTTTGGGGCGAGCCCGTGGCAAGTGTGGGCACCTCCTCTGCAGCATCTGCACCTGATGTTACCAGACGAGCCCTGTGACTTGTGCTTCCAGAACCGCTTCCGGAATGCGGACTGCCTGTTGCCTGTGCATCAGTGTATGCAGAGCATACGCCCGGAGCGCGTAATCCAACGGCTGTGCGAAGTGCTGGAGATAGGTTGTGCGCGTGTCTGATAATGAGGGGATGAAAGGGTCGTACTCTCCGAAACGAGTGGTGGTCGTGACGCGGGCAGGGTTAGGCGATGCGGTGTATGTCATCCCTGCGTTGCGTGCGCTGCGGCGTCGCTATCCGCAAGCGTATATCGCCGTCAGCACCGGCGACCGCGCCTACCGCTTGCTCAAACGCTGTCCGTATCTCGACGCCATTTACGTTCGTGGCTCCAGCAACCACGTATTCGTGCGACTTCGCGAATGGTGGTGGCTTCGGACAGGGCATTACGACCTCGCCGTCATCCTCGATACCAGTGATACGAAGTCGTTGCACGCCTTTCTCGCTGGCATTCCGCGGCGGGTAGGGGGGTACAAGCGATATTTTCACTGGTTACTCACGGATGCCGTGCGTATCAGTCCAGATGCTCATCAGATGAACGACCTTAATCGAGACATCGTGGCGCGGCTTGGCTGCGACGTGTCTGATTGGACGCTTGAGCTGTTTGCCGAAACCAAAGCCTTTGAGACTGCGCTGAGGAGGATGGAAAAAGCAGGGTGGCGTGGTGAACGCCCCCTGGTGGGGCTGAACATAGGCACGGGTCATCCGACAACGCTTTGGTTTGCAGACCGGTTTGCGCAGGTTGCCGATGCTCTTCAAGCGCGGGGTATTCGTGTCATGCTGCTGGGAGGAACGGGAGACCTGTCTCGGGCTCAGGCAGTGCGGGAAGCGATGCGCAGTCTACCTGTAGACCTTGTAGGGCAGCTGGATGTCGACGAGTTAATTGCTTGTCTGCAACATTTGGACATACTGGTGAGTGGCGACACAGGTCCCGCGCACGTCGCGGCCGCAGCGGGCACGCCTGTGGTTGGGTTGTATGGGGCGACGTCGCCCCGACATTTTGCGCCCGTTGGCGACCGGCATGTCATTGTTGACCGTTCCACGGTGTGCCCTGCCCGATGCAGGGGAGGGACTTGTGTGGCTGATTTGCAGTGCATGCGGTCGATCACCGTGCAAGATGTTCTGGGGGCGTTAGATGGGCTATTGTCGAAAGGTAGTCGTCATTCGCACCGATGATAAACTGGGTGAAACGCTGTTAGCAACGCCCGTCTTCCAGGCAGTGAAGGAATGGATGGATAACATCGTTCTAGAAGCGTGGTTACACCATCGCTGGAAGCACGTAGTGGAGGGGAGCCCCTATCTCGATGTGGTGCGGGGCATGACGTTCCGTCCCTCGTGGTGGCAGTGTTGTCGACTGGCTTGGTATCTCCGCCGCAACGAGGTGGACACGGTTCTCATTCTGCGCCCGGGCTCACAGAGCTACATGGGGACGGCTGCTGTAGGTGGCGCGCGGGTACGTGCGGGCATCGTGGGCTCGCGCAGTTATCTACGGTTTCTGCTGACGCATGTTGCCGAATTGCAGCCGAAGATGCATCAGGTGGAACGCAACCTCGCTGTAGCGGAAGCCGTCGTGGGACGGTCGCTGGCCCGCTATCCGATGCACTATGCTCCAGTTCAGAGGGTGAGTGTGCCAAGCGCGGTGCGTTTCCTGCCGCCACGAAGGTACGCAGTATTGCATCTGGGCACGGGCGGCGTGCAGCCGCGGTGGTATCCAGAGCGTTTTGCTGCAGTTGCTGACTTCCTCGCCAACAAGTACGGCTTAACACCTGTGTTGACGGGTACAGCCAGTGAAAGCGTTATGGGACAGCAGTGTAGCGCGAACATTCGCAACCAACACCTGAATTTAACTGGTACTATCAGCGTATTCGAGGTGGCAGAAGTGTTGCGGGGGGCACGGCTATTGGTCAGCGTGGATACAGGGGTGGTGCATCTTGCTGCAGCGTTGGGCATACCCTGCGTCACGTTGCACTTCCGCCGCGACTATCCTGCGCATCAGTGGCGTGCCTGGCAAGTACCCAACGAGGCAGTGGAAGCGTCAGAGACTTGTCCGGGTTGTACTGACACACGGTGTCAGTTGCCCCCAACGGCGTGTGTCCAGTCTGTGACAGCAGACCAGGTGCTGGCGGCTATCGAGCGGTTGCTATCGCGCGTGTAACCCGTCCCCAGCCAGCCATCCCTCATCACAGTGGACTAAATCTCTTCCAGATACATGGCGGTACCGTGCGTAATGCGGTCAAACCACCCCCCAGACGGGTCAACCAGCAATATCCACCAGAAGGTGGGGCGATGGTCAGTATGCGTTAGCCCTTCGGAGACCAGGATAGCCTGCCGCACCAGCTCCATTTTGCGCAGTTCCGCCTGTCGTTCGATTTCTGTCGCCCGCTGACGGGCGCGCTGGTTCTGCTCACCACGCTCCAGCAGCTGGCGCTGCGGTTTCAAGCGGGCAACTTCTTGCCGAGCTTGGGCTATCCATTCGCGCCGTTGCTGCAGTTCTCTGTCGAATCTCTTGCGAGCCTCCTCATGCTGGCGAATCTCCGCGTGAATACGTTCCACTTCGGGGCTGTCCGTGATGCCCTGTTGCGCCAACTCCCACAGCCTCTCTTTCAGGGGCTTGATGGTCTGCCGATAGTTTTCGCCTTTTGCCCGCTCGATCCTCTGGTACTCCTGTTTCCACTGCACTATCTGTCCGTAGAGAGCGTGGATACGCTGGTGAATCTCTTCCGCCTGTCGGCGCAGGTCGCGCAGGAGGCTAATGTGTCTGTCATACTCCTCGCGCAGAGCGCGCCACTGTTCACCGTCTCGCTCCGCAAGGAACTCGAGCACCTCGCGCGGACTGGTGAGCTGGCGAATGGTTTCCAGCAACGCCTTTTGTTCAGCCACAACCTCGCGCCAGCGGGAGGAGAACTCATTGGTGCATATCCGTTGCTTGCCGAAAGCGTTTGCCAGATGCTCGGGCAGAGTGAGTGTTTCGCACTGCTCGTCGCCCATCGTGTCCCATGTGGGGTAAACCAGCCGCAGGATGGGATGGAGGTTCCACTCGATGCCGTTTTCGCGCAGGTACTGGTTCATCTTACGCGTGCGCCAGATGTAAGGCGAGCCGCCTTCGTTCATCACGAACAGGAACTCCCGCGCCAGCATGGAGACCAGTGTCACCGCTTTGCCTACCAGAGTGACGCCCGAGACAAAGTGCTGCTGGAGCACTTGGGCGAGGTCTGCCACAGAGTGTACGGGTCGCTCCAGAGGAATGGTGATAGGGTCTTCGGTTTCGATCACCAGCCGCCTGTCGGTAACCCGAAGAGTTCCACGCCCGCGCTGGGGAACAATCAGGTCAAATGGGATTGCCCCCTCGCCGAAGCGGTTCAGCGTGTAGATTTCAGAGTCCGCTACAGCGCAGTTGTAAGCCTCTTCCGCAACGGGACGAGTCTGCGGGTTCAGGAAGATGTCCACCAGCTGGAACCGGGGCAGGCGGGAGGTTTCAGGAGACAGTTTTAGCAGGTTTGCAGAACAGTTGGTGGTGACGTTATCCACAGGCGCGCCGAGCATGGGAAAGAAACGCGGAAACAACCATTGATACAGTGCGCTCAAACACTGGTCCGGATACTGTCTGGCGAACTCGTTTATCCAGCCGAGAATCCTGTCTGCCACTGCGACGCGGGCTTTCTCGCGGTGCTCCGGGGATAGCATCTTCAGGCTTTCCTCAAAGCCCCACTGCAACAGCTCCAGCAGTGGCTCCTTCACGTGGTTCAGGCAGACTTCGTGCACGATAACGGAACGATATCCGGTGTGAACGAGCCCACGCCAGCCCCATGCTTCGGTCATACGGTCTGTAAATGTTTGCTCGCCGTCGGGATGCCATTTGGCGACCTTGTCAAACGCCACACCGGCGTTCACATATCTTTGACGGGTAGGAACCACTTCGCTGCCGAACAGGCAGGACAACTCGCCGGCAGCAGACCACAGGTCGCGCGTTGTGCCGTCGTTATGCGGCAGAGCGATGATTTTGCGGTCGGTCTGAACAGGACGATGGAGTTTTGCAAAATAGTCCGTGCAGTGCACGCACAGCAAGAACGGAAAGCGAACACCTGCCTCTTGCGCCAGGCGGTTAAGCACTGCTTTCATCGGCTCATCCCAGAAAACGGTTTGACCGAGGGCAAGGAGGGTGGTGTTAGGATAGCGTTCCTGCAGTTCAGACAACACTTTCGTGACGGACGGATGCACATTCATTACGAAGTCTCCTATCATTCTCTGTTGGCGACAACGACAGCGTTATGATTATAGCCTATCCAAAGAGGCACAGGCAAGGGTCTTGAGGAAGGAGTGCTCCCCTCTCTGCGCGGGAGAGGGGAGGAGACTTACAGAGTTACCCACGCGCCTCCCGCTTGCTGGGAGCGATTGCTGGCATCGAGAATGCGCACCACTTCGAGTGCTTCCTGAGGCGACACTGGCGATTGCGCCGTCTTAAAGAACTGCACCGCCATTTTCATCAGGTTCAGATAGAAGCCGTTGTAGTCTTTGACGGTCTCCACGTGATAGGTATTGCCGACCTTTGCGCCAAAGACCCAGGGGAACACGTTCCACATGTTCTCGCAGTCATGCACTTCCACCATGGCACGTCGCCCGTCAGCGTACTCGATGGCGAGGAAGCGGCTGGCGGGTGTACCCACATCAGCCACTCGTGTTGCGCCGGTGCCCATCAGCCCCGCGATGAGCGCGACCGTATGCAAGCCGTAGCCCATCCACTCGCCCATGCCGCGCGCAAAAGCTTCCGAAATGGTGCCGGTGAGCTGAGGGCGCATGGCTTCCAGTTCCACCGCGAACCGCAGGGCACTGGAAGAGGTGATCGGCGTGCCATACTGCTGTGCCATCTGCACGATTTTCTCAGCGTCGGGCAGAATGGGGGAGAGCAACTTGTCGATGAAAGTCGGTTTGCCGGCAGGCAGCACCTGTTCACACAAAGCGAGGTGGTCTGCCAGATTATCGGGTGCCAGCACCATGATGACGTCTGCGGATTCTATTAGCTCCACAATGGAGCCTTTGCGCTCCACACCATTTTTGGCGCACCAGTCCTCTCCCGTTGGGTGGCTTTCCCATGCAGCAACCACCCGCACATCCTCGCTGGCAAGGTCTTCATGGAGCAGCTTCAGGAAGGTATTTGCGTGAAAGTTGTTCAGGTGATGGTCTACAAAACCAATTTTCAGCATATCGTCCTCCGGTTCTGTTTTTCGGGCAGTATCCCACTTCTGCGTTGCTGGAAAATCTTCCTGCTGAGGTTATTCAATCCGTTTGCACAAGTGAACTTGTTGTGATATACTTTATCTAGAGTAAGCAAAATCTCGGAAGCGGGTGAACAGGCGATGGGAAAAGCAGAGAAGGATTACGAGTACGCGGTGCGTGTATCCAACCTGTTTGCGCAACTCATGACCAAGAGCCTGAGCGAGCGGCTGGTTGCGGAGTTAACCCATGAGGAAATCACCCTGCCGCAGTTACAGGCGATGCGCTACATCTGGCTGCATCGCAACGCGACGGTTGGCGAGGTGGCAGAGGGGCTGGATATCAGCTATCCCTCGGCAACCAATATGCTGAACCGGCTCGTTCGCAAAGGACTGGTGACGCGGCATGGCAACCCCGCCGACAGACGTTTCGTGGAGGTTCAGCTTACCGAAAAAGGTGAGCGTCTGACGCGACAGGTTGAGGAAGAGCGGACGGCCCGTCTGAAGCAGGTACTGGATGAAATGTCGCCAGAGGAGCGGCAATCGCTCATCGATGGGCTCACGGCGTTTATCCTCACGGCGGTGGCAAACGACAAGCAGATGATTGAGGAAATCTGCCTGCGCTGTGGGGTTCAGGCAAACGGCAAGTGCCCGATCAGCGAGACGTATCCTGCTGTCGGTTGTCGGTAGTCCTCTGATGCAGTTACCGGTCTATCTGGACCATTCGGCGACAACGCCTGTGGCATCGGAAGTGCTGCAGGCGATGCTACCGTTCCTGGAGCGCGCTTTTGGGAACCCGTCTGCTATCTACACGATAGGGCAGGAGGCGCGAGACGCGATAGAGCGCGCCCGCGAGCAGGTTGCCAGACTGGTCCACGCCGATGCCGACGAAGTGTTCTTCACCAGCGGCGGCACCGAAAGTGACAACTGGGCAATCAAAGGTGTCGCGCGGGCATGGGGTGAGCGCAAGAATCACCTGATTACCACCCCCATTGAGCATCATGCGGTACTGGAGACGTGCGAAGCGTTGCGCGAGATGGGCTGGGAGATTACGTTTGTGCCTGTGGATAGCACTGGGCTGGTAGACCCCGACGATGTGCGCCGTGCTATCACGCCGCGCACAGGGCTCATCACGGTCATGCACGCTAACAACGAAGTGGGCACTATCGAACCCATCGCAGAGATTGGCGCTATAGCCCGTGAGCACGGTATACCGTTCCATACCGACGCTGTGCAAACGGTGGGCAGGATACCTGTGGATATCGAAGCGCTGAACGCCGACCTGCTCACTATTTCCGCGCACAAGCTGTACGGGCCGAAGGGGGTGGGCGCGCTCATCGTTCGTCGCGGTACGCCGATACGGCCTCTGCTGGACGGTGGCGGTCAGGAGCGTGGGCGGCGCGGCGGGACTTACAACGTGCCGGGCATTGTGGGGCTGGGAGCAGCCGCAGAGCGGGCGATGCGTACTGCCGCCGAGGAGATGGAGCGCATTCGCTCTCTGAGAGACCGGCTGGTGGCGGGTATCATGGAGCGCGTGCCCGATGCTATCCTGACAGGACATCCGGTACAACGGCTACCCAACAACGCCCACATCGCCTTTGCCGACGTGGAGGGCGAGTCGCTGGTGTTGTCGCTGGATGCGGCAGGTATCTACTGCTCGGCAGGGGCGGCCTGTTCATCGGGAGACGCTGAGCCGTCGCATGTGCTGGTGGCGATGGGCATTGAGCCCCGTCTGATCGAGGGTTCGGTGCGATTTACTTTGGGCAAGGATAACACGGAAGAACAGATAGACTACACGATTGAGCAGGTAACCAGGGCGGTGCAGAAACTGCGTTCGCTACGGGTGAGCGGCTAAGTGAGTTTGGATCGCCCTGCGGAACAGATACCCCATCAGTCAATGCCCTATCGGAAGGTCTGCGCTGGTAAGCCGAAGGGCGTCATCCGCTGCCTTAGCTGGCGTGTGGCAATGTGAGGTATTGCCGTGCGTACAACCGCCTCCATTAGCTGACGCGCGAAGTCCGCTCCAGCAGGATGCTCACTTTGCACACGAAGTGGAGGTCGGCTCGGCAAAACGGGATGTCAAGCCGCCGTCTCAACTCCTCGGCGGGAGCGTCGCGAAGCCACGCGCTCGCTTTGAAAGCGTTCAGGGCGAAGTCTGGCGGGTCGACAAAGTTTTCCCCGTAATGAACCTGACGCTCCTCACCCATCAGATGCCAGGTAGGACAAAGCGTTTCAAAAACACTCCAGATTTTGGCAACGCTATCGGGCACGCGGCGCTTCACCAGCGTCGCTACTTCGGGGGTCAGATCGTGGAACAGGGCAATTTTCGCTTTGTGCGGGACGATGCTGAAAAATAGAGCGTCGCCTCTGCCGATGAACGCATCCCATTCGCTGATGTCCCGAAAAACGGGCAATTTGACTCGTTCCGCACTTTGCTTCCACCAGAGGCAGAGCGCCTCGGAGGTCTCCTGCGCCATTGTTCTGACCCTCGCCGCGGTACCGGCATCATCCGCTATGCTGGCAATCTGTTCAAGCGCCAAGAGGGCGCCAACATATCGATTGGCGAACAGGTCGCCTCGCTGAGGATTCAGGTGCCAACCGGTTTTCGTGAAGTCGTCGAAGCAGGCTCGCAGACGCTGCCAATCGGACAGCACCCGCTTCCATTCACCGCATCGTTCGGCGTAAAGGGCAATGGCATGGAGGTTACCGAAAGGATGGCGTCGCTGCGTCAGTTCTACTGGCGACAGCACATCAGTTGGCACCCAGAACATCTCGCGGCGCTCCCCGGCGTCCAACCGATACCACGATTGTTGGGTGAAGGGGGGGTGCTGTTGCCACTCGTTCGTCAGGAACGCCTTCACTCGATGTTGCAATGCGTTCGGCAAATGCGGATATGCCCATGCCAGCGCTCCAAATACGTCACCGCTGTTATCGAAAAAGAACTCCCGTCCCTGGTTGCCAGGTTCCACATACAGCGGCGCCCAGCGACGAGACAAAAACTCCGTCACGGCGTGAGTAAGCACCCTGTTCCAATCGGGCATGGTCTGGTTTTGCTCGGCAACTGCGGCTACTTTCACCGCCTTGGCTTCTATGCCAACGTCCGCTGCTCGTTCACCTTGCTCGCCCGCCTTTATGCATAGCACTCTGCTCCCCGTCTGCCAGTAAATTCGATTGCCGACGATTGCCACTCCGCTGCGTGCTGGTCCGTGCCATTCGTTGCGTGCCCATGGTAGATTGCGAAAACCTCCCCAACTATCGCGGTCGCCGGCGATGGCGAAGAGCTGATGCGCGCTCAGGTCAAACCCGCTGAGCGTCGCCTGATGTACGATAATGACGGTGTCGCCCGCGAACACGAAGTTTTGGCTTTCGTCTGCCGTGCCCCAGAACGTGTTCCATGGCGGCTGCGTCCCATGCCTGTGATGCAACGGCTCGATACGATTTTGGGTGAGGTCCAACAACCCCAGAGCGACCAGAGGTGCAACACCCAGAGTCCAGTTTCCGTACGCGCTGCGGTAGAGCACCAACAACTGACCTTGCGGATTTGCGACAGGCGGCGCGCCCACGCTTTGACAACCGGCTGCCCACAACACAGGTGCGGTCACAGCCGGTTTTCCAGTCTCGGCATCCAGCACGAAAAAAGTTCGTGCTTCGGGGTGCTCTTCCAAATAGCGCACGATGGCGCTCTGCTCCCGCTCCCATAGTTGGCGATTGCCTAAGGCAGACTCGCTCTTCGTCCATGCGTCCACGTTGCGCCAATCGGTGTAGTCCACGCCCGCCTGCCGGCAGAGGAATTGCAGGTCCTGAGCGATACGTTGAGCCATGCTGGTGACGGGATTGGTGCGCACGATAACGAAGCGGCGCTCACCTTGTGTGACCACCGCGGGATAGTAATCGCGCGCCGTTTGACCGATAAGTGGTGAAGATGTCCAGATGATGTTGCCTGTGTTGGCGTCGATGCAGCAGACGCGCAGGTTTTCTGGGGTGATGAACAGGCGCCCATCGGCGAAAGCGGCGGTTTGGCGGATGGGTGCGCCGAGCCCTCGTCGCCAACGCAACTTTCCCGACCACAACTGCACGGCAAGCAACTCACCAGTGCGTGCGCCGATGAACACTGCGCCATCGGCAATCGTCGGCGATGCCGAAAATCCACCAGGCTCGCTCCACACCGTCCACCTTAACTTTCCCGTTGCTGCATCCAGCGCGTAGACTCCCCCGCCAGTGCAGGCGGCAACGACGATACCGTCTTGAAACGCCGGGGAGTGTAGAAATGCCCCATTTGCCTTGAACCGCCACAAGGGCTCGCCTGTTTCGGCGTTGAGGGCATACAGGTTTCCGTTGTGTGTTGCCAACAGCACTTTACCGTCCGCAACGATTGGTTCTACGCAGGCACTAAGCCGTTCTCGGACAAAGTGGCGCACCCACGCGACACGAAAGGGCGGGCGCACAGACGCCGATACATACCCCGTGCGCTGCGCGTTGCCGCGCACCGTTGTCCAGTCGGCGCGAACTGTCGTTGCCTCCGACAAACGGGTCTGCTGAGGCGAAGCAACTTTTCTCATACACATCGCCGCTTTCGGTGATTCTCTGCTTCGACGCCCCTCCCTCTGGGGCTCGCCATGCCCTAACGCCTCTTGGCGCCAGGGCAGTTAAGGAACCTCCCATCCCTCTACGGGACAAGTTCCCCACACGGTGATGTTGTGCTGCAGCATCCGCCTCCACACGGGAAGCACCGAGCGAAACTCCTCTTCACTGAGCACCTGAGGCTCCAGTCCACGCAGCGGCACACCTTTTTTGACGAGCGCAAAGGCATCCTCGCGCACCTCGCCAGAGTATATCACCAGAAGGTCGATATCGCTGAAGGCAGTGTGGTTACCCCTCGCGTATGAACCGAACAGCACTACCCATCGCACCGGCAGGCTTTGTAGCAGCTGAGGTATGCTGCTGCGCAGGGATGCCAGCACCTCTTCCTGAGTATATTCAGGTGAGAAGACCTTCACAGAACTTGAGGATGGCTTGCGCATCGTCGATGAACCTCCTAGCTTCCAGCTGCGTGTAGCGTGTTCGCGGCGAACCGGAAGGAAGGGCATCCGGATACCGTGTAGAGATATAACCCTTGTCCAACTCCATCGCCATGTCGTACAGGTCTTGGGGAACCACGATGTGCGCAGGGAGGGCATTCAACAGGTCTACGACAGAGTGTCCCCAAGCTTCCAGTCTATTTCGCTTAAGAACCGCTTTCACTGCCTTTTCCGCAGCTTGTTGCGCCGAAAAGCACGCCCAGTCATAGAAGCCGTCCTGCAGGTCGTTCTAGGCATGTTGCAGGTCTCCACGTGCCTGATCTAACCAGTCCGCGCTGCGTTCCATTATCCTGCTCGAACCAGTTCCTCATCGGCGACCGCCTGCTGGAGTTTGCGCGCCTGATCCTCGGCGATGAGCGCGTCCACGAAGGGCTGAATGTCGCCGTCCAGTATCTCCTGAAGGTTGTAGATAGTGAGTCCGATACGGTGGTCGGTCACACGCCCCTGCGGATAGTTGTAGGTGCGGATTTTCTCACTGCGGTCTCCTGTGCCGACCTGCGATTTGCGGGTGGCGGTGCGCTCGGCTTCCAGTTGCTGCCGTTGAAGGTCATAGAGGCGCGTGCGTAGCATACGCAAGGCTTTTTCGCGGTTCTGCAGCTGGGATCGTTCGTCCTGGCAGGTGACCACGATGCCCGTCGGCTTATGCAGGATGCGCACCGCGGTTTCGTTCTTCTGCATGTGCTGTCCGCCCGCACTGCCTGCGCGGAAGGTGTCTATCTCGAGGTCTTCGGGATTAATCTCCACCTCCACCTCTTCCGCTTCAGGGAGAACGGCAACGGTGGCAGCGGAGGTATGGATGCGTCCGCTACTCTCGGTAACGGGTACTCGCTGTACCCGATGCACGCCGCTTTCGTATTTCAGCGCACTGTACGCCCCCTTGCCTTCGATAAGCATGACGATTTCCTTATACCCGCCGATGCCCGTTTCCTGGACATCCAGAATCTCATACTTCCAGCCGCGGCGCTCGGCGTAGCGCATGTACATCCTCGCCAGCTCTGCAGCGAAGAGAGCCGCCTCCTCGCCACCTGTACCAGCGCGGATTTCGAGGAGCACGTTGCGCTCGTCGTTAGGGTCTTTGGGCAGGAGCATGAGTCGCAGCTGATGTTCCTGGTGTTCGCGCACCTCTTTAAGCGTGTTTAGCTCCTCCTGCGCGAGGTCATGCATCTCCGGGTCGTCCAGCAGAGCCTCTGCTTCCGCGATGCGCCGCAGCGTGGTCTTGTATTCGCGAAAAGCCTGCACAATGGGTTCCAGCTCGGCGTGCGCTTTGCCCAGCCGCTGCAGCTCCTTCGGGTCAGAAGCGACTTGCGGATCGGCAAGAGCCTGTTCTATCTGTTCGAAACGCTTTTCAACCTCTTCCAGGCGCGATAACACGGGTGATACTCTCCTCCTTCCGCAACAGAATTATATCCTGAAAGGGGGAGAGATGCAAAGTCTGCTGACTCGTCGGCACGGAGCACGTAGAATGGATTACACCAGTAACCTTTCGCCTGTTGCGCATGTCGATACTGATGAAATGCAGTGTAGGGGGTGACGTCATGGCAGACGCACAGCAATGGCTGGAAGAGGGAGTGGAACTCTTCAAGCAGGGGCGTTACGAAGAGTGCATCGAGCGCATGTACTGGGTGCTTCAGAAAGAGGCGCAGTACTATACGGCATGGTTTTATGTGGGGGCGGCGTACGCTCAGATGCATGACTACGAGAACGCCGCCCATGCTTTTTTCAAAGCAGCCGAGATACAACCCGATTCCTACCGGGCTCACTACAACCTTGGCGCGGCTTACGAAGCACTGGGTTCCTATTTGGAAGCCGAAATGGAATACGAGCAGGCGCTGCAGCTGAATCCCGAATATGAGAACGCGAAAAAGGGTCTCATGCGGCTTCGCCAGCTACATCGGGAGACCTACCGGAAGTCGCCGTGGGACCAGCCTCAGCAGCCGCAGGTTTGACCAGGTAACCCAACGGCGCGGCAGAGGTTGGCAACCTCTTCTGCGGTGAGGTATCTCCATGCACCAACCGGCAAGTTGCGCAGCGTGAGCGGTCCAAACCGCTCGCGGTGCAGGCGCACAACCGGATATCCGACCGCCTGACACATGCGCTTTACCTGTCGCTTGCGTCCTTCGTGGATGGTCAGGCGAAGGAGGGTCGTCTTGCGGTCGGTGAGGTAGCGTACTTTCTGCACCTGCGCCGGGGCGGTGATGCCGTCTTCCAGCTGGACGCCTTTCTTCAGACGACAGATGGCTTCCTCTCCGACCTCTCCGCGTACCTCCACCAGATAGGTTTTCGGCACGCCGTAGCGCGGGTGCATCAGGCGGTAGGCGAGGTCGCCATCATCGGTAAGAAGCAGTGCACCTGTGGTATCCGCGTCCAGACGCCCCACAGGAAACACCGGCGCGCTAACCCCCTGCAGCAGGTCTTTTACCGTGCGCGTGGCATGAGGGTCGCGGCGGGTGGTCACCACGCCTGCAGGCTTGTGCAGAAGGATATAGGTGTGCTGTTTCGGTAGTTGTACCCGCTTGCCGTCTACCTCGATGACGTCGGATTGGGGATTTGCCCGTGTGCCCAGCTGGGTGACCACCTGTCCGTTCAGGCGCACGCGCCCCTGCAGGATAAGCTGTTCACACGCCCGTCGCGAGCCATAGCCCGCCTGCGCCAGAATTTTCTGCAAACGCTGCAACTGATTGTTCATGTCCTGCATGTGAACTACGTTTCGGTATCGGGTTCCACGCGTACGGCTTTCGCGAGATGGTGGTCTATGGCTATCTGCGCAAAGCCGATTTGCAATACGTAGACTGGGAAACGTTGAACCACTTTCACACAGACACCTGGTACCACGCCCAAAGCCAAGAGCTTCTGTGCAACGGTATGGTCATGCAGTCGCAGCTCGCGCACGGTGCCCGCTTCTCCCACGCGCAGGGCAGTAAGCGGCAGAGTGTCTTCAGCAGCCTCTTCTGGATGTCCACGCTGGCGGTGGCGTTGGCGCATGGACCATTACCTCTTGCGTGTGGCCGCTTCGGTGGCACGTCGCGCCCGCCAGCGGCGTAACCACTGTACCACTGCAGGCTCTTGAGGTTGCTCATAGCCACAACGCGGACATTTGGTCAGATGGCACCCGCCGAACAGTCCGCAGCCCCGGCAAACCTGAGCTGCCTCTTCCTGTTCGTAGGTGTAACCGCAGAAAGCACATTTCATAGCTGCACTCCGAGTGACTGCAGTATCAGGTTCATCAACGTTCCCACCGTGATGGCAAAGGGGAAGATGATGGCGGAAATCGCGAGGGCTGTTTTCAGACCCCGCTCTTTCTTCATCATGAGGAACTGCGCGATACAGGGCAGGAACAGGGTCAGCGTGACGGCGGTTACCAGCAGCTGCCGTCCGTTCAGCACGCCCTGCTCCTGCAGGTGGTAAAGCCCTGCCGCGCCGTAGTCGCGCCGGAAGAAGCCGAACAGGAAAGCAGAAGCCGCCTCGTCGGGCAAGCCCATTAGATGCACCACCGGCGTGAGCGCACGCAGGGCGAGGTCAAAAAGCCCTGTCATTTGCCCGAGCCAGATAATCACACTCGCGAAGATGAACAGAGGAAACACCTCGCGCAGGTACCAGTGCATTCGGGCGTAGGTTTTGGTGAGTACGTTAGAAAGTATCGGCAGGCGCATTGGTGGGATTTCGATGTAGAAGGTCGCCGGGGTGCCCGGCAACACTCGCGCCGTCAGCCAGCCAATGAACAGGAACACACAAACCAGCGTTGCCGTCCATATCAACAGCGCGCCTGGGTGCGATGCCAGCAGCGCCATAATCACTCCCAGCTGCGCCGAGCAGGGGATAGCCAGCGCCAGCAGGAAGGTGGCAATGAGCCGTTCACGCGGGGTTTCCAGAATGCGCGTAACCATCGTTGCCATCGTATCGCAGCCGAAACCCAACACCATTGGGATGACCGCGCGTCCGTTCAGCCCAATCTTTTTGAATAGTCGGTCGATCAGCATCGCCAGGCGAGGAAAGTAGCCGCTGTCCTCCAGTATCGAGAACATCAGGAAAAAGGTGCCCACAATGGGCAGAATGAGAGCGACCGCATAGGTAATGCCCAATGTGAAGATGCCGTACTCCCCAACGAGCAGTTCCTGAACAGGCACGAAGGGGATAATTGTTTTAACCCAGTACGTGATGAACGGATTGATGTAGTTACCGAACAGCCCGTTCTCCAGCAGGTCCACCAGCGTGCCTCCGCCAAACACACCCACAAACTGATATACACCATAGTAGAGCACCAGTAGCAGGATGGGGATACCAGTGAGGGGTTGCATACAGACCCTGCCCACCCATTCAGCCAGACCGCTGCTTGTTGTGGAAGGATGTCGCACCACTTCATGGGCGATAGCATGGGCAAGGCTCTGGCGGTGAGCGAGTATCACCATACTGAGCGGTTCGCGATAGTGTTGCTGCGCTCGCCGAATATGCTCGGCAATGGCAGCGAAGCGCTCCTCGCCCTCCCGCTGGCGCACCAATTCCTCTATCTCTTCGTCATACTGTAACAGCAGCAGGGCGACGGCTCGTCGGCTGAGGTTGTAACCCTCGCTCAGCAGAGCCTCTATGGCATCAGCAGCCTCTTCAATCGCTGGAGGATACGTGATAACTTTGTCCACCGGTAAGATACTCACCGACAATGTGCTTCAACTCCTCGATGCCCCGTCCTGAGATGAGCGAGGCAGGTATCACCGGAATGCCCAATCGCTTTGCCAGTGCATGGTGGTCGATGTGCAGATGCAGTCTTTCTGCCTCGTCCATCATATTTAGCAACAGGACGACCGGCAGACCGGCTTCCAGCAACTGCAGGGTCAGCGATAGCATCCGGTTCAGGTTTTTGGCATCCACGACATGAACCACCACGTTCGGACGTTCCTTGAGCAACAGGGCACGTGCTACCCGCTCCTCCTCGGTAATTGGGGAGAGGGAGTACATGCCCGGCGTGTCGATGACCTCGCAGGTCATGTTGCCAATCCGTGCCTGCCCACGTGCGACTTCCACTGTGGTGCCCGGATAGTTGGAGACCACCACGTATCTACCGGTCAATCGATTGAACAGCACGCTCTTGCCCACGTTGGGGTTTCCCACCAGCACCACGCGGGCATGGGTGGTTTGCGATGGCTGGGCGTTCATTTTGCCTCCCTCACCCACACATATCGGGCGACTTCCGGGCCAATGGTGTGCTGCATGCCGTCCACGTTAATCTGAATCAAGCCATCAAAAGGCGTTCGGTTCATCACCTGTACCTGCGCCCCCGGCACCAGTTGTAGCTGCTCTATATATTCCAAAAATTCGCGCCGTTCATCGGTGATTTTTATCACCAGCAACTCCATTCCTGCTTCAGCATCGCTCAGCCGCCACGAACCATCGTCGACCGTGGGGTCAATTGGATTACCGTGTGGGCATGTGGAAGGATAATTCAGCGCAGCCGCTATCTTGTCGGCAATTTCGGGTGCGATGTAGTGCTCCAGCTTGCAGGCGAAATCGTGAACATCGTTCCATGGTAAGCCGATGATGTCCGTTAACAGCCGTTCGGTGAGCCGGTGGATGCGAAGAAGTCCCTGCGCAAGGTTTCGTCCCTCTTCAGTGAGAAGGATACCCCGATACGGCGTGTGTTCTACAAACCCCAGCTCCGCCAGCCGCTTGAGCATAATACTGGCGGAGGCAGGGGACACCCCCATGTATTGCGCTACTTCGTTCGTCGCCACCCGCCCGACTTCTTCCTGCAGGCGGTATATGCCCTCGATGTATTCCTGTATGGTTTCGTTGACCTGTCCCTCGCGCGCTGCACCCGGACGGCACACTTCCGGTACTCTGAGTTGAATCGCTGTACGGCTGCGCATTTCTCTTGCCTTTCCTTTCCAATTTTTGTCCCGCTAAAATTATACATCAGGGTTCGTCTAGACATGAAGTAGATATTCGTTCACGTTTTATTTTCCGATACAAAAATCGCTGAAGATTCGCTCCACAATGTCTTCGGTGGCTGTCTCCCCCGTGATTAGTCCGACAGCATCGACGGCTGCCCGAAGGTCCCCCGCGATGAACTCAGCCGGTAAGCCCTCTTGCGAGCTCCGCTGTGCGTGCTGGAGGCTTTCCATTGCCGTCTGTAAGGCAATCTGGTGTCGCTCGCCGGTGACAATCGCTCCTTCCGGCATCAGCCAATCACTGCCGAGCAGCTGTTCCGCGATAGCGTCGAGCAGCTCATGCAGTTTCCAGCCGGTGAGTGCACTGACGGTGAACACGCGAGCGGCATACCGCTTTTCCAGATGCTGGCAGAGTGCCGCAACAGCCTCTTCCGACAGCAAATCGCACTTGTTCCACACCAGCAGGGTACGTTCGGAGGGAAGGCGCTCGAGCAGGTGTTTATCCTCGTCGGTAAAGCCTTCCACTGCGGAGAGCAAGAACAGTATTAGGTCTGCGTCCCGCAGGGAGCGGTGCGTGCGCTCGACCCCGAACCGTTCCACCACATCGTCGGTTTCGCGCAAGCCCGCGGTGTCCCGCAGCTGCACGGGTATGCCGTGTATCTGGATGCTTTCGCGGATGACGTCGCGGGTGGTGCCCGGGATGTCGGTGACGATGGCGCGTTCTTCACCCAGCAGGGCGTTCAGCAGGCTGGACTTGCCCACGTTCGGCCGCCCGGCAATGACCACTGTCGCCCCTTCGCGGGTGAGCCGCCCGTAGCGGGCGGTGGAAAGCAGTTTCTGGCAGCGCGCAATCAACTGCTGCAGATGTTCGCTCAGGTAGTCGTAATCCATTTCACCAAGGTCGTCCGAGAAGTCGAGGTAAGCTTCCACCAGCGCGAGTATCCCCACCATGTCGTCACGGATGGTATGGATGGCTCTGGATAGCTCCCCTTCGTGCTGGCGGATGGCGAGGCGCTGTGCGCTCTCGGTGCGCGCGCGAACGAGGTCGGCGACGGCTTCCGCCTGTGCGAGGTCCAGCTGTCCGTTCAGGAAGGCGCGGAGAGTAAACTCCCCGGGTTGGGCAAGGCGTGCGCCCTGTTGCAGAGTCAGCCTCAGCACACGGCGCAACAGCACCGTTCCCCCGTGACAGCTGAACTCCACCACATCTTCGCCCGTGTAGCTGCGCGGCGCTCGGAAGGTGAGCAACAGCGCGCGGTCGATGTGTTCGCCAGTGTCGGGGTCTACGACCGTGCCCACATAGATGCGATGGCTTTGCACCTTTGGAGGAAGGGGGTGAAACAGCTTTCGGGCTATCTCAAACGCCTGCGCGCCGCTGACCCGTACGATACCGATGCCGCCTTCACCGGGCGGGGTGGCGATAGCGGAGATAGTGTCGGTTGCAGGTAACATGGTGGAACCTCGAGGCACAAAAATGGCGGAGCGGGTGGGATTCGAACCCACGAGGCACGTTTTGCGCGCCCACACGCTCTCCAGGCGTGCGCCTTAGACCACTCGGCCACCGCTCCCCGCAAAAGCATTATATCATATTTGCATCACCCGCACAAACGAGTGGATCGTGAAGGATATGGCATCAAGAACGCACCATCAAGGTCGCTGGGTAGTTGGAACCCGCCAGCGGCATGGTGCGGATGGTGATGGTGCGCTTCTGCCCAGGTTGCAAGCGGATGCGCGTGATAGAAAACTCCTTCGGAGGGAGCGCGCGTTGCACGCCGCGCACCTCGCCGCCGATGGCGAACACAGCGCCTGCCTCGCCACCGCTGGGCTCGAAAGCCAGCTCCACATCGCGCACCGTGTTGGTTGGGTTGACCAGCTCGACACGCACCTCATAGACGACCCCATAGTTACCGTCCAGCTTGCGTTGCTGAGTGTGATTGCGCACTGCTTGCTCGCCAATGCGGATGAACTGCCAGCGTTGCCCAACCACGTAAGTCGCGGTCAACACCTTATGGCTATTGGGGTAGATGTGTTCGGTGCTGGCAGTATGCTGTCGCTCTTCAGGTGTGAGCGGGCGAGGAGGCAGGAAACCCCAAACCATCGTCGTACCCGCGAGCGGTACCGGCTGGTTCTGATACGCCTGCATTGCCACTTTTAACACGCATGGAGCCGGTGGTTGTACGCCCTCTATCGGCAGCAGGCGCAACTGGAGTACTCCGCTGGCGGTATCGAGTGGGCGTATCCTCTGCGCCAGCAATACCACCTTGCTCTGCGGCGGGATGGTGACGGTATGTCCCATGTTGTTCATCAGGGCACGCAGGAACAGTTCGCCCGCAACGTAACCGACGCGCACAGTGTCGCGGAAGGGCGTGCTTGCCGCGCCCATGATGTGTGCCACACGTAGGGTGTCGGTGGGGTTCAGCAGCTCGATTTGCAACAGGCCGTCGTGCGCCATGCCGTTCATGTGGTGGTAGAGTAATCGCGCTCCCTGCGCTTCGGTAACCTCCCCGGCGAACAGCGTTTGCGGTCTCTGCACCCGCTCGGGGTCATTGCTGACCATGAGTAGTACCGGCTCACCAGATGCCAGTGGGCGGTTTACCACGCTAACCGTGACCTCCTGTTCGCGCGGGATATAGCCCGGGCCGCTGGTACGCACCTGCGCGCTCGCGGTGGCAGACTGCCCCACATCGGGTATGCCACCCAGTCGGACAGGCGAGGCTATCTGCAATTGAGCACCCGGTTCCAGCTGTGCTGCACGCACAATCGCGGACTCCACTGCCTGCCTGATGAAGCTGGCTGGCAGGTCGAACCCTGTGACCACGACTGGCTCGTTGAGTTTGACATCGCCTGCATACTTACGGACAGTGACCATCAGGGGTACCGACAGCTCCCCAACGGAGACAAGTAGCTGTTCACGCCCCACGGCGCGACCGGTAACGCGCAAGGTGCGTCCATCGCCGACCACCGCCGGGTCCGCTATTCCGTCGTCCGGCGTACCTGTTGGGGCAACGACCACCGTTCCCTCCAGCCAGCCGTTCACGCGCACGGTACGCGACTCGCCCAGCGGCACCAGCAGTTCGCTGGTGCTCAGGCTCAGTGGAGGGATAGCGAGGCAGTGTCTAAGCGCGCTCGCCCATGATTGAGCCAGTCGGAGAGGCGTGGTTCCAGCAGCGCGTGCGTCGGCGTGGGTAGCATACAGCAGTACGCCACCACCAATGGTTACCGCTGCCCGCCGTCGTTCGGTTTTCACACCGACGTGGCGCGCCCCCAGTCCCCGTGCGACAGCAGCTTGCAGCCGCTCTGCGGCGATTTGCGCCCGCCGCTCCGGCGCGAGGTCGCCGTTAGCCACGCGAACGCGGATAGCTATGGCGCGATTGATTAGAAGCGTGCTTTCCTTCACCTCCACACGCGGCAATATCTGCGCGTGCACGATGGATGCTGTCACCAGCACGCACAGCATTGTTGTCACCCAGGCGCACATGTTCCTCCGTACCATGACCATCTCCTGATCGAAGTTTCGCATTCATGATGATTTTCGGAAGGGAGGTGCAGAATCCCTCTGCGTGGGCGAGCATCACGCCCACGAAGCATGACAGATACCACCTCTCCCCTCGCCTGCCAGCAATCGGTTACTCGGCGTTTCGCCGCGTGAAGGGCAAATCCCTGCCGCCCATGCGATGGACACCATATAGTCGCCATCGCTGACAAAAAGACAGGATAAACCGTATGGTGTAGCCAAATGGATTATGGTCTCTCCGGAGGGTGCGAGATGCTGGACAGTTTTCGCGTGGCACGCTATCGGTTTACACTGGATTGCCTCTCTCCCATCGAGTTCCGCACCTTTGCGGGTTCCACCTTGCGTGGGGCGTTCGGCAGTGTCTTCCGCCGGCTGGTGTGCATCACACGCGCACCGACCTGCGAGGGATGCCTTCTTCGTCATCAGTGCGCCTACGGATATGTGTTTGAGACAGCCCCCGCCCCAGACTCCCAGCGACTGCGCCACTACGACACGGTACCTCGTCCCTACGTGTTCGATGCACCTGCGGGCGATAGCCTTGCCGTTGCCGAGGGAGAACAGCTGGAGTTCGGGTTAACGTTGATTGGGCGGGCAGTGGATTACTTTCCTTACTTCGTGTTCACCGCGCAGAGGCTGGAAGAGAGCGGTCTGGCAGCAGGGCGGCAGGAAGGCAAGGGGCGATTTCGGCTGAGACTGGTGGAAGCACAGCGCGCCGATGGTCAATGGGTGCCCGTTTTTCGGGCGGAAGAGGGGCTGGACATGCTGCGGGTGCCGCTGATTATGGGGAAGGACCTGGTGGCGCGGGCGCAAGGCTTGTCCCCGCACCGTTTGCAGATACACTTTCTCAGCCCGACGCGACTTCGCTTCGAAGGCAAGGTGACCGACGAGGTGGAGTTTCATCATCTGGTGCGGGCGATGTTGCACCGCCTTTCAGGTCTGGTGTACTTCCACTGTAGCGCAGAACCCAGCTGGGATTTCAGCGGCTTGATTACGTTAGCGCAGCAGATACGCACCGTACAGAGACGCATCCAGTGGGTAGAGCAGGAACGGTATTCGCGGCGGCAGCGTCGCCGTCTACCGATGGGCGGATTCATGGGAGAAATGACCGTCGAAGGCAATTTGGAACCTTTCCTGCCGCTGCTGGTAGCGGCAGAGTATGTGCACCTTGGCAAGGGCACTGTGATGGGTCTGGGCAAGATACGCATCGTGAGTGAGGAGGGAAGCGAGCATGACTGAGACCGAGATAGACCTGTGTCTCGCTGCGCTATTGCACGACGCGGGCAAGGTCAGCCAGCGTTTCGGGGGCGACTACCGCCAGAGGCACGCCGCGATGAGTCAGGACTTCGTGCGTTCGCTGGCGGGCTATCTGGGCGAGGAACGCGCCCGGCGGGTGGCGACGCTGGCGGGTGCACACCACGATACTCCCACCGCTCGTCAGCAGAAGCTGCTGCATGTGGCGGACAAGCTGGCGGCGATGGAAAGGCAGAGCGAGCCGCGCGAGCGTCTCGACAGCGACGAAGCCGCGCTGGTGTCGGTGGCGAGCCGCGTGGAGTTTCGCGCCGAGAGACGAGAAGACCGCTACCACCCGCTGAAACCGCTGGACGAGGAACTGAGCGCGCTTTTTCCATCGTCGGATAGCCGCGTGCAGGCGGGAGCCTATCAGCAGTTGTGGCAGGACTTTGTCCAGGAGGTAAGGGCACTGCCACCGTTCCACCCGATGCACCTGCATACGTTGCTGTCGCTCATCCGCAAATACTGGACGTTCGTGCCGTCGGCCACGCCGTGGGAGAGCGGCCCCATCCGCACCGTGCCCGATGTCTCGCTCTACGACCACACGAAGGTAGTTACCGCCATCGCCGCGTGCCTGATGAAGCTGGACGCGCAAAGCCTGCCCGACGAGCGGCTCGACCGGCTCATCTCGCTGCTGAGGCAGTTCGCGCAGGAGGGAGTGCTGGATGTGGTGGAGCAGGCGGAACGCGGGCGTGCCCCTCTGGCGCGGTTTGTGCGCATCGATATCGGGGGTATCCAGTCCTTCATCTTCCGCATCGCGCGTCCGGAGGCAGACACTGGAGGCGTCGCGCGGCGGCTGCGGGGGCGTTCGTTCTTCGTGGCGATGCTGGCGCACGCGCTGGCGGAGCAGCTGGTCCGCGTTTGCGACGTGACCCCTGCGAATATCCTGTTCTGCGGGGGCGGCACAATCGACCTGCTGCTGCCTGCGACCCAAGAAGCCGCGAACGTCGCCCAGCAGACCCTGCAGAGTGTCCGAAGGTACTTGCTGGACATCAGCGGCGGGCTGTTGAGCCTGCAGGCGGCGGTGATAGACCTTTGGGCGCACGATTTCGGCAACTTTGGCGACGTGTATATCCGTGTGGCGGAGAGACTTACCGAGGAGAAGACGCGCCGCAGCTGGAGCCTGATTCAGGAGATAGGCGAACGCCTCTTCATCTCCGAGCAGGCGATGCCGCACCTGTGCCCTTCGTGCCAGATTCTTCCGTCGCAGCAGCTGTGTCCCGAATGCCAGATGCACCAGCGGATCGGCGCGAAACTGCCCGACACGCACAGCCTCGCCTTCGTGTGGGAGCCTGCGCAGGCACACGATACCGCGCTGACGTTCCCGCCGCTGAACATGCAGGTGCGTCTGCTAAACGCGCACGAGCGCGAACAGCTGCTGCAATCTCCCCCTGCGGGCGACGTCCTGCTGGTGCGCCTGAACAGCCCCGACGACTTCATCTCGCCGTGTCCAGCAGGCGCCGCCATCGGCTTCCGCTTCCAGTTCGTGGCGAACCGCGTGCCGACCTGTGGCGGCGACCTCATCCCCTTCGAGCCGATGGCGGAGCTGGGCGAGGGGGCGGCGCGGCTGGGCGTGCTGAAGATGGACGTGGACTACCTCGGCGCGGTGTTCGGCATGGGAGTCGAGCCGCCCACCATCAGCCGCCTCGCCACGCTGAGCAGCGCGTTCGAAGCCTTCTTCGGCGGGTGGCTGAACCACCTGTGCCTGCAGGTCAGCAACGAATGGGCGCAAAGCCTGCCGCGCCCGCCAGAGGTGGATGCCACCTCGGGCGCGTTCTACACGCTGTACGCGGGTGGCGACGACGTGTTCGTTATCGGGCCGTGGGAGGCGACCATCCGTCTGGCGCAGGCGGTGCGCGCCGATTTCTGTCGCTTTGTGGGCGACAACCCCAACCTCACCCTGTCGGGGGCGGTGGTGTGCGTGAAGCCGAAGTTCCCCGTGCCCCGTTTCGCGGATCTGGCGGAAGAAGACCTCGCCCGCGCCAAACGGGGGACCGCGACAGACCCCCTGTCGCGCGGCGACCACGTGTGCCTGTTCGATACCGTCGTCTCGTGGCAGCAGGCGCAGGAACTTGTGCAGTTTGCACAAGACCTCTACCTTGCTGTGGAGCAGAAGCAGGTCTCGAAGGGGTTCGTCTACTTCCTGTTGCGTTTGCACGAGGAGTTCTTCCGCGAACCGCAGCAGCCCAACCTGCAGTGGATACCGCGCTTCCATTACCAGCTGGCGCGGCGCGTGCCCCCCGACGTGGTGCAACAACTGCGCCTCCTGGAGCGCATCCCCCGCGCCATGCCTAACATCCGAATACCTGTCTCTATCGTCAGTCTCAAGATGAGGGAGGATTGAATGCCATGAACAAAACAGACAAATCCAACATTCAACCGGTCATCGACCGAATCAAACAGCTCCAACGCCTGAGCGAGCTGGAGGTGCAAGAGTTCGCGCTGGAGGGGGGACTGGCAGACCAGGTGGTGCAGGCTATCGGAACCGCCAGCCTGAAGCCCACCCAGCTGCACAAGGTGTTCCATACGCTGAAAACGATGCAGCAAAAGGTGAAGCAGTTGAACCCGGACCAAGCCTTCAACAGCGCGGAGTTGCTCCAGTTGATGCCCACGCTGGCGTATGCGGTGGGCAGGGAGCTCATCCCCAAAGAGTTCTACCAGCTCCTGCGGGAGGTGTTTGACCCGAAGCGTCTGTCCACCAACGCTGACTTCCTGCGGGCGTTCGATTTCGTGGAAGCGATTCTCGCCTATCACAAGTATCGCTCATGAGGCAAGGAGGAGACACCATGAATCAACGGGCATTTGAAGGCAAGTACATCATCAGCGTGCAGCTGGAGGCGGTGACGGGGCTGCACATCGGCGGCAGCACCACCGGCTTCGAAATCGGCGGGGTGGACAACCCCGTCATCCGCAACCCGCTCACCGACGAACCCTACATCCCCGGCTCCTCGCTGAAGGGCAAACTGCGCCACCTCACCGAATGGAGCCTCGGGCTGGTCGACAGGCATCCCAAGCACAACGTGTACGGCGCGTATCACTGCAACGAACTGGCACAATCGCGCCCCAACGGCGACGGCGCAGACCGCTGGGACAAAGCCTACCTCGTGGGCAGGCTGTTCGGAGTGGCGTCGGATGATACGCAGGTACGGACGACCGCCGGACCGACCCGCCTGACGGTGCGCGACGCCTTTCTGGTGGAGAGCGCACGCAAGGAGATGCAACAGATACTGGGGAAGGGTATCTTCACCGAGCTGAAGACCGAGAACTTCTTAGACCGCATCACCTCGGAAGCCAACCCGCGCACGATGGAGCGCGTGCCCGCCAGGGCGCGTTTCTGGGTGCAGATGGTGCTGGACCGTTACGCGGGCGACGGTACCGACCTGCTCAGGCAGCTGCTCGCAGCGATGCGCCTGCTGGAGGACAGCACGCTGGGCGGCAGCGGCTCCCGCGGTAGTGGGCGAGTGGCGTTCCGCCAGCTGCGCGTCGCCTGGCGCGGGCTGGACTACTACCTGCAGGGCGCGCCCGAGCAGACGCTGTTCCCCAACGGCGAGATGAGCGATGAGGAGAAAAAACAGGCAGCAACCCTGCCGATGCGCTTCCTGCAGAACAACGGCGCGTTCGAGCGGTTCTTCGGCAAAGAGACGGAGGGAGGGTAGCGCCATGCCCGGCGTTTGCGTGAGGATGACCCCGCGCGGGGCGGTCACGGGCGCGCCGCCTCCCTCGCCCACGCTGTACAACGCGCTCTGCTGGGCAACGGCGGTGCTCTACGGGGACGCCGAGGCGCAGGCGATGGCGGAGGAGCTCACCTGCACGGGCGCGTTCCCTCTGCTGCATGCCGACGGTTGCCTTTTGCGCTTCTACCCCATGCCCGTGCTCGCGCCGCCCGTCTTTCACCTGCCCGACCGCTCGCTGCCCCGCAAACAGCAGGAGACCCGCACCCTGAGCCTCGTCAAGCGGCTGAAGGGGGCGCAGTACCTCAGCGAGAGCCTCTTCGAGCAGTTCGTACAGGGCGCGCTGGGCGTCGGCACGCTGCTGCAGGAGCTGGAGGCAGGGCTTCTGGTGCTGCGCGGCGGCTGCCTGATGCACGCCGAAGAGGCACAGCGGTTCGGACTAGGGCGGGGCGGGCGTGACCTGCTGACCACCGAAGACATCACCCACAACGAGATCGACCGCTGGACGCTGGCGGTGGCGGAAGGAAGACTGTTCTTGCGCGAAGCCACCTTCTTCGCGCCGCAGGTGGGGCTGTGGTTCGGCGTGCACGCGGCATCGCCGAAGCGGCTGGAGCGTCTGCCTGCCCTGCTGCGCTTCCTCAGCGATACCGGCGTGGGCGGCGAGCGCACCTCGGGCAAGGGGCAGTTCGAGTTCCAGCAGTGGGACGTTGCCCCCACACCGCCTGCCCCGCCGACGCCCCGCGCCTGGGTGAGCCTGAGCCACTATCTGCCCGACTCGCAGGACTTGCACGGCTGGAACACGCCGCCACGCTACCAGCTGGTACACTGGCAGGCGAAGTACGAGGCGATGTACGCGGGCGGACTGGCGGTATACAAACCCCTGCGCCGCCTGTTCGCGCCCGGCAGCGTGTTCCCCTACACCCAAACGCAGGAGGTGTACGGACGCGCCGTGCCCTCCGGCGAGCGGCTGGGGCACACCGTGTGGGTGTGCGGGCGCGCCATTCCCGCCTTTGCAGGAGGTGAAGCATGACGCACGAAGTGTACACGGTGAACGTGGAGGTACAAACCCCTGTCCACGTGGGCAGCGGCGAGACTGTCAACGCCCTCAGCTACCTGCAGGAGAAAGACATGCTGTATGTGGTGGACCCCGACCGCTGGCGACGGTGGCTGGAGGGGCAGAACGTGACCGCGCGGTTCCTGCAGTGGATGGATAGCGTGGCGCAGGTACTGGGCACACCTCAGCAGCGGCAGATGTCGCTGACGCGCTTCCTGACCGATACCCTGCGCCGGCAGGACGTGGGGGCGGTGGCGAAGCAGGTGGCGGCGTATCCACTGCGCATGGAGCAGTGCGGCGAACCTGACCCCGTGCGCGGGTTCAAGGCGCACTTGCGCCATGCTCATCGCGGCGCCTACCTGCCCGGTTCGTCGCTCAAGGGGGCGATTCGCACCGCCCTGCTGGAAGACCTGTTGCTGGAGGATGACCACCTGCGACGCGACTTGCAACAGCCCCTGAAACAGCGGTTCACCGCCGTAAAGGGTGACCGCAGACGGCTCCGGCGCGAGGTGCGCAGCGTGTGGCAGCAGATGGAGCAGGCTTTGCTGCGCGGCGGCAAGCAGAAGGCAAACTTCGACCTGCTGCGCTTCGTGATGGTGTCGGACAGCGAGCCTTTCCAGCAGGAGCAGGTGAGCCTGCGCCTCGTGCGTTCCGAGGGCACGAACCGGCCCACGCACACCTGGCTGGAGATGGTGCGTGCCGGAGCTAGCACGCGCTTCACGCTGACGCTGCTGCCCGATGCGCCCCTGAAGCCGCTGGGGCTGGACGACACGCTGCGCGAGTACCTGCTGTGGGAGACGCTGTTCGAGGTGCTGTATGAGCGGGCGGAGCGCAGGTTGCAGCGCGAACTGCAGTATCCCTATCCCGCAGCGGTGAAGCAGGAGCTGCAGCGGTTGCAGTCGCTGAACCGCCGCGACGCGCCCCTGCTGTGCGTGGGTTGGGGGCAGGGCTATCTGGGCACGACGGTGATGGGGCTGGTGCGCGACGACTTGCCGCAGGATTATGCGCAGATGGTACAGAATATGCGGGAGGCACTGCCGCGGCGGGGTCAGGGGGTTCAGCCTTCAAACTTCCCGAAGACGCGGCGGACGGTGCGCCAGCGAAACGAGCAGGCGGTCTACACGCCCGGATGGGTGCAGTTGCGTTTAAATGAGACGTAGAAAAAGCGTTTTGATGACAGAAAGTCGGGCGCGAACCTCGATGGATCACGGTTCAAGCGTGAGGTTCGCGGGTGGTGACAGAGATCGAATCGCAAAACCCCGTGTTGCCAGCGGGCAACGCGGTGAGTTGTCTTGCATCTTGACAAAATGTACTAACAAAAATGGGGTAAAATGTGGAATTTACCCCCGTTTTGTGCCATTGCAACGCCTGCCCCGACAAATAGGGGACTGAAACATTATTTAGGATAGTTGATAACCGCCAGAGGTAGAATTGCAACGCCTGCCCCGACAAATAGGGGACTGAAACCAATGGCGAATGTTCGCACCAGCGGCGCCAGTGCCGATTGCAACGCCTGCCCCGACAAATAGGGGACTGAAACATGTGTTGTAACTGCTGGTGGCGTTGGGTCGTGCTGGATTGCAACGCCTGCCCCGACAAATAGGGGACTGAAACTGGCTGATACGATCGGATG
>Ga0272447_1000210_pt1 | contig 45647 bp, 35 predicted proteins | sample YNPCB0133_FD_194589 | JGI IMG/M metagenome (GOLD analysis project Ga0272447, IMG submission 194589) | Hot spring microbial mat communities from Yellowstone National Park, WY, United States - YNP-CB-013-3 | ecosystem: Environmental > Aquatic > Thermal springs > Hot (42-90C) > Sediment | place... | reverse complement strand
CAAGAATTGATTTTTCTGTAGGAGGGGCTTCAGCCCCGAACCCGTCTTCAAGGCCGCAAAGAGTCCCGGTGAAGACATCCCCTACAACCCCGAACCTCCTCTTCGATGACGCAAGATCGCGGCAGAAGCCGCTCCTACAGGATAAATTTCTTACAGGACACGGCCGAAATCAATTTCGGCCTGCGAGCATGGATTCTCCTGCGGGAGGGGCCGTCGCCCCGAACCTCCGTCTTCGATCCCAAGATGGGTCACGGCAAGAGCGGTTCCCAAGACCATCTAGCCCGCTTCAAGGTGTGTTTTTGGCCTCGACCTTCCCGTCTCCGATACGGCCAGAGAGTTTGCAGCACGCAGGCTTTTGTGGTAGCCTTGGAAAATGTAGCCAATCCCGGAGGACAAGGAATGCGCGTTGCCTTCTTCGAGATAGAGCCCTGGGAGGAGAAGTATCTTCAGTCCCGTATGGCGGCGATGGGGCTGGACGGAAAGATCCACCCGTGCTTCCACCCCGATCGGCTCACCCTTGCCCACGCCTCTGCTCTCGCCGACGTTGAGGCTGTCTCGATCTTCATTTACTCTCGAGTTCGGGATGACCTTCTCCAAGCCCTCCCCCGCCTAAAACTGGTGCTCACCCGATCCACTGGCTATGACCACATCGACCTTGAAGCCTGCCGCCGCCACAACATCACCGTCTGCCATGTCCCTCGCTATGGCGAGACCACCGTTGCCGAGCATACCTTTGCCCTGATCCTCGCCCTCTCCCGCAAGGTGCATAAGGCGTACCTACAAGCCCAGCGCTCAGATTTTTCCATCGAAGGCCTGAGGGGCTTTGATCTGTACGGCAAGACCCTTGGGGTGATCGGCACGGGCAGCATTGGCTTGCACGTCATCCGCATCGCTCGCGGCTTCGGCATGCGGGTGCTCGCCTACGACATCCGACCTAACCCGCTCTTTGCGGACGTGCTGGGGTTCTCCTACACCGACCTCGACGTCTTGCTGCGGGAATCGGACATCGTTAGCCTTCACACTCCTCTCACCCCTCAAACCCGTCACCTGATCAACCGGGAAGCTTTTCGCAAGATGAAGCGCGGCGCCTTGCTCATCAACACCGGCCGCGGCGCTTTGGTGGACACGGACGCTCTCCTGCAGGCGTTGGAGGAGGGGATCCTGGGCGGCGCTGGTCTCGATGTGATCGAGGGGGAGGAGTTCGTCAAGGAAGAGCGAGCCCTTCTGACTTCCCCCAGCGCCTCCGAGGCGTGGCGCCACGTGGTGCAGGCCCGCCTGCTCTTGCGCCGCGAGGATGTGGTCTTCACGCCACATATTGCTTTCAATAGCTGGGAGGCTCTGCAGCGCATCCTCGACACCACCATGATGAACCTAAAGCATTTTCTGGAAGGGATGCCCATCAACACGGTGTAGCCCAGAAGTTGCGGCGCGGCAGGGGAGGCTGCCACTGGGCGGACCGATGTCGTCCTTCCGCTGAATCCACCACGCAACTCCCAAACGAGATGGCCGACCACTGCGGATGTTGTGTGGTGCTATGGATTGTCTCGCGGTTCCTGGAACCCCGGTCTTTCGTTTTTCGTTAGAATAGCCACTTGGCGATATCCTGCGGAGGAGGAGCGCGGTGGGCGAAGCGGCGCGTTATCCGAAGCTGCGGCCGGTGGATCTTCGGCCGATGAACCGGAACGGACGCTCCTACATCCTGGTCCGGGACCCCCTTCGTCTCTCGGACCAGACGGCCCTCATCCCCCAGCCCCTGGCCCCTGTTCTCGCCCTATGCGATGGCACCCGGGATCTGCGGGCCATCCGGGCCGCCCTGATGGTGCGCTATGGCGTCCGGTTCGACGAGGAGACGCTGCGCGCTCTGATCGCCACGCTAGACGAGATGTATCTCTTGGACAACCCCCGTTTCGCCGAGGCCCAGGCCCGCGCCCTGGAAGACTACCGCCGCGCGCCCTTCCGCCCACCGATGCTTGCTGGGGAGGTCTACCCCGCTGACCCCCAAGCCCTGCGTCGGATGATCCGCCGCTTTCACCAAGAGGCTGCGCCGGACGCCCCCGTCTCTGAGGGGCGTGGGTTGCTCAGCCCCCACATCGATTACGCCCGGGGCGGCCGAACCTATGCCCGGGTCTGGGCCCGGGCCGCCCCCTTCGTCCGGGAGGCGGACCAGGTGATCCTCCTGGGGACGGATCATTACGGGGAGGACGGCGCCATCACCCTGACCCGCCAGCATTACGCCACGCCCTTCGGGGTGTTGCCCACTGCTCAGCCCGTCGTGGACGCCCTGGCCCACGCCCTGGGCGAAGAGGCCGCCTTCGCCGGCGAGCTCCGCCACCGCAGTGAGCACTCCATCGAGCTGGCCGCTGTGTGGCTCCACGCGGTCCGCGAAGGGAAGCCCGTGGAGCTGGCGCCTATCCTGTGCGGTCCCTTTGCTTCCTGCATTGAGAAGGACATGGACCCGATGGACGATCCCCGCGTCGTGCGCTTCCTGGAGGCCCTGCGGGCGGCCGTTGCCGGGCGGCGGACAGTCGTGGTGGCTGCAGGAGACTTGGCCCACGTGGGTCCGGCTTTCGGAGGGCATCCCCTGGATCTGCGCGGACGGGCGCGCCTGAAGGCGGAAGATGAATCGCTCATCGCCCACATGGTCGCCGGGGACGCCGCCGGCTTCTTCGCCCGCATCCGGGAGACCCGCGATCGCAACAACGTCTGCGGGGTCTCCGTCATCTACTTAGCCCTCCGCCTCCTGGAGCCGACGGCCGGGGAGCGAGTGGATTACGATCTCTGCCCTGCGGATGAGGCGGGGACCTCGGTGGTCTCGATCTGCGGGATCCTCTGGCGATGAGCGGGGCGGGCGCGCTCCTCGCCTTCTTCGTCGGATGGAGCCTGAGCTTCGGCCTCGGCCGGGCCCTCGCGGCGCTGCGGCGATGGCGCCCCCGGCGCCCGGATCCGCGGATCCTGCTCCTGCTGCTGCTGGCCTTTGCCCTCCGCGTCGGCGGGCTCACCGCTCAGTCCCTCTGGCGGGATGAGGTCGACGCCCTCCGCTTCGGCCGCGATCTCACCGCCGAGGTTGCGGCGGCCTTCCGGGTCGGGGCAGGGGCCGGATGGACGCGGCTGGCGGAGCTCCTCGCCCGCCCCGGATTCAACGGGCCGCTCTATTTCCTGGGGCTGTTCCAGTGGGTCCGCCTGGCGGGCGATTCCGAGTTCGCCCTCCGCTTCCCCTCCGCCGCCCTAGCGGTCCTGAGCGTCGCCCTGGGCTTCGCCATGTTCCGCCGACATCTGCCGCGGCCGGCTGCCCGGCTGGCCGCCCTCGGGTTGGCCTTCTCCCCCTTCCTCGCCTGGTACGGCCAGGAGGCGAAGATGTATGCGCTCCTGGTGACCTTGTTCCTGGCTGCGTGGGGTGCCGTGGAGGCCGCCCGCCGGGATCCCAGCGGATGGCTTGAGGCTGTCCTCTGGGTTGCCTTGGGCCTCTACAGCCACATCCTGTTCGTGCTCTTCCTGCCGGCCCTCCTCGCCCTGGGGATCCAGCGGGCGGATCGGAAGTCCCTGCCCCTTCTCATCCTGGCCCTCGGCCTGGTGCTCCTCATTGATCTGCCTCTCCTGGCCTGGCAAATCCCTCAGCTCATCCAGTGGAATGAAGGGATCCGCGCGGCCTGCGGCGAGACCGGCTTCCCTCGCGTCCCACCGTTGCAAGGCCTGGGGATGATGGCCTGGGGGTTCAGCGTAGGGGTGTGGGGAGGCTTCCCGGATTGGGGGTTTATTCCCCTCTCCGCCCTAGCCGCCCTGGGGCTAATGGCCGGGCGCGCGGGCGGGCGGTTCCGCGCCGCGCTGGGGATCTGGGCCCTGAGCCCGTGGGCTTTTCTTTCCCTGATCTCGCTGTGCCGTCCCCTTTTCGTCGAGCGCTATCTGATCGCGGCGGCGCCGGCCTGGATCGCCCTCGCCGCGGCGGGCTGGGCCCGGATCCCGGGACGGCTCCCGCGCGCCCTGGCCCTGGCCTGCGTCCTGACGCCGATGGCCGTCGGCCTCTGGGCCCAGACGGCGCTCCCGCTGAAGTCGGACTTCCGATCGGCTGCCCGAGTGGTGGCCGAGGGCTATCGCCCGGGGGATCTCATCCTTTTCCACATCGGGTATGTGCAATACATCTTCGATTACTACTTCCGCCAGCCCTATGAAGGCGCCTGGGCGCCGGCCACGATCTACCGGACCCCCGAGGGAACGTATGCGATGGGAGAGGCGGAGGTCGACGCCCGGATGCGCGCGCTGATCCGGGGCCGCGAGGTCGTCTGGCTGATCTACTCCGAAGCCGCCATGTGGGACGACCGGGATCTGGTCCGGCGCTGGCTGGACACCCACGGTCAGCTTCGAGAACGCTGGAGCTTCGCCCTGGTGGAGGTGCGCCGCTACGAAGGGTTCCATCTCCCATAGTCTGTCGGGCGCTCAGATTTTGGATCAATAACATGATCGAAAAGGTCCGATTTTCGATCAGAAAGGCTCGACATCCCGGCTATTCGGTTTATAATGAGAGGTGAAGGAGGTGTTCATCTCCTCGATCTCCCATGAGCGGCGTGCGGCGCAGGGATGAGCCCAGGATTCACCGTGGGGGCTGGATCCTCCGCCGCCCGGGGCGATGGGGGAAGGGCGGCGGGCGATCGAGCGAGGGCCTCCTTTTATGTCCCGTGGCGGTGAAGTTCCCCTTCCTGCTTCCATTTCTGGATCCCCTTCCCCCTCTCCACCCGTCATCTCGAAGAATCCCACATCCTTCCGGGAGGCTCCCCAATGGCGGTCAAAGGCTGGATTCAGGTGGACGAGCGGTTCTGCAAGGGCTGTGAGCTGTGCGCGCATTTCTGCCCGCAGCAGGTCCTGGGGCTGGCGTGGGATCGTCTGACCCCCAAGGGCTATCGCCCGGCGCTGCTTCTGGATCCGGAGCGGTGCACCGGATGCGAGGTGTGCGCGGTGGTGTGCCCCGAGGGGGCGATCACGGTTTACCGTCAGGTCCGGCCGCGGATGCCCGAGATGGCGATGCGCGGATGAGGAGGAAAGCATGGCGCGGGAGCTGCTGAAGGGCAACGAGGCGATGGCGGAGGCGGCCATCCGGGCCGGTGTGGAGGCGTATTTCGGGTATCCCATCACCCCGCAGACGGAGCTGCTGGAGTATATGGCCCGGCGCATGCCGGAGCTGGGGCGGGTGTTCGTGCAGGCGGAGAGCGAGATCGCGGCCATCAACATGGTCTACGGCGCGGCTTGCACCGGCGCCCGCGTGATGACCTCCTCCTCCGGCCCGGGCATCAGCCTGATGATGGAGGGCCTCTCCTACATCGCGGGCACGGAGGTGCCCTGTGTGATCATCGACGTGATGCGTGGTGGCCCCGGCCTGGGGAACATCGCGCCCTCCCAGGGGGATTACCACCAAATCGTCCGCGGCGGCGGCCACGGGGATTATCGGGTGATCACCTTGGCCCCGGCGACGGTGCAGGAGGCCATCGACTTCACGGTCCTGGCCTTCGACTTGGCCGAGCGCTACCGCACTATCGCCGTGGTGCTGACGGATGGGAGCATCGGTCAGATGATGGAGCCGGCCGAGCTGCCGCCCATGCGCGAGCTCCCGCGGACCCGCCCGGACTGGGCGGTGACCGGCGCCCAGGGCCGTCCCCGGCGCGTCCTGAGCTCTATTTACCTCGACCCCTATGAGGAGGAGAAGACCAACCGGCGGCTGCTGGAGCGCTGGCGGCAGATCCAGGCCCAGGAGGCGCGGTATCGGGAGTATTACCTGGACGACGCCGAGTGGGTGGTGGTGAGCTTCGGCATTGCGGGGCGGGTGGCCCTCTCGGCGGTGCGGGCCGCCCGGGCCGAAGGCATCCGGGTGGGGCTGCTCCGTCCGTTGACCCTCAGCCCCTTCCCCTACGCCGCCATCGAGGCCCTGAGCCGTCAGGCGGAGGCTTTCCTGGTGGTAGAGATGAACGCCGGTCAGATGCTGGACGACGTCATGCTGGCGGTGGCCCAGCGCGCCCCAGTGGCCTTCTACGGGCGGATGGGCGGCGTGGTGCCGTTCCCCGATGAGATCCTGGAGGAGATCCGCCGCCTGGTCCGGGAGCCGCCGCCCCCTGAGGCCGATCCCCGCGAAGCCTGGTTCCGCCGCACGGGGATGTCCAGGAAAAGGGATGGGGGCGGCCCATCTGGCGTGCGGGAAGCAGTGAACCCCTAAGGGACAGGAAGGAGATCTGACATGGTGGCGACGATCCCGCTGGAGCTGGCTTATGAGAAGGCCTACGAGCGGCCGCGCGTCCTCCGCGAGGTGCACACGCATTACTGCCCCGGGTGCACCCACGGCGTGGCCCATCGCCTGATCGCGGAGGTCCTGGAGGAGATGGGCCTGCGGGAGATCACCATCGGGGTGGCTTCCGTGGGCTGCTCCGTCTTCGCCTACAACTACTTCGACGTGGATTTCGTGGAGGCTCCCCACGGCCGGGCGCCGGCCATGGCCACCGGCATCAAGCGGGTGCTGCCGGACCGCATCGTCTTCACCTACCAGGGGGACGGGGACCTGGCCTCCATCGGGATGGGGGAGATCATCCACACGGCGGCCCGCGGAGAGAACATCACGGTGATCTTCATCAACAACGCCAACTACGGGATGACCGGCGGGCAGATGGCGCCGACCACCCTCCCCGGCCAGCGGACGACCACCACACCTCAGGGCCGGGACGTGCGCTGCTCAGGCCATCCCATCCGCATGGCAGAGCTGCTGGCTGGCCTGGAGGGGCCCAGCTGCGTGGTGCGCCGCAGCCTCCACGATCCGAAGCACATCCGCCTGGCGAAGAAGGCGATCCGGCTGGCCTTCGAAGCCCAGCGGCGGGGCCTCGGCTTCTCCTTCGTGGAGCTGCTCTCCACCTGCCCGACGAACTGGGGGCTCTCGCCCATCGAGGCGATGCGCTGGGTGGAGGAGATGATGATCCCGGTCTTCCCGTTGGGGGACTTCAAGGTGGCCCCCGCGCTGAAGGCCATGCGGACCTAAGGGACGCGAAGGAGGGCAGGCCCACCCTGTGATCCAGGAGGTGCCCATGCAGATTGAGATCGTCATCGCTGGGTTCGGCGGCCAGGGCATCCTGTTCGCTGGGCAGGTGCTGGCCTACGCGGCGATGGACGCCGGCAAAGAAGTGACTTGGTTCCCCTCCTATGGGCCGGAGATGCGCGGGGGGACCGCCAACTGCACGGTGATCATCTCCGATGAGGAGATCGGATCCCCGTTGGTGCGGCATCCCCGCGCGGCCATCGTGATGAACCGCCCCTCCCTGGACAAATACGAGCTGCTGGTCCGGCCGGGAGGGCTTCTGGTCGTGAACGTCTCCATGTCCGGGCGGGCGGTGGAGCGAACGGATTTGGAGGTGGTGGCGCTCCCGGCCAGTGAGATGGCGGAAGCCCTGGGCGACCGACGGCTGGCCAACATGGTGCTGGTGGGGGCCCTGCTCGCCCGGCTCCCGGTGCTGACGCTGGACCAGGTGGAGCAAGCGTTGCGGGAACACATGCCAGGACGCCACCGGCATCTCGTCGAGCAGAACATCCAGGCCCTGCGGGAAGGGGCCCGCGCTGCTCAGGAAGCCCTCGCGATCCTTCCGCGTTAAGCGAATCCTGCCTCCACGCATCAGGCATCGGGAGGCCTCGAAAGGGCCTCCTTGTGCGGGGGTGGTTTCCCCTTTGTTGATCCCTTTTCGGGCAAATGCGATAAAATCCCGAATTGAGCGTAGAGCATCTCTGCGGGGATACTGAGGCGAATCGGGCGTGTGGAAGACCGGAGCAGCGGGATGGAGTTCAAGGACTACTATGCCATCCTCGGCGTGAGCCCCGAGGCCAGCGAGGAGGAGATCAAGCGGGCCTACCGCAAGCTGGCCCGCCAATACCATCCCGATGTCAACCCAGGGGACAAGGTAGCAGAGGAGAAATTCAAAGAGATCAACGAGGCCTACGAGGTGCTCTCGGACCTCGAGAAGCGGCGCAAATACGATGAGCTCCGCCGCCAGTATGAGGCCTGGCGCCGGGCCGGCTATGATCCCAGGCAGTTCGACTGGTCCCCATGGGTCCAGCCGGGTGGGGGGCGGGTGGAGGCCCGGGACCTGCAGGATCTTTTCTCGGATTTCTTTGAGATGTTGTTCGGCGGGATGCCTCGGCGGACCCGGGGGTGGACGGCCACGCGGCTTTGGGGGCGGGACGTGGAGCAGCCCCTCACCCTCACCCTAGAGGAAGCCTTCCGGGGAACCACCCGAATCATCCAGGCGCGGGACGGGCGGCGGCTGGAAGTTCGCATCCCGTCGGGGGTACGCACTGGATCCCGGGTGCGGGTCCCGGGGGCGGGGGAGCCTGGCTACGGCAGCCCGCCAGGGGATCTTTACCTGGTGATCGAGGTTGCCCCTCATCCCCAGTTCGAGCGTCAGGATCAAGACCTCTATGCCCCCTTATCGGTTGACCTCTATGCAGTGGTCTTAGGCGGCGAGGTTCCCTTCCGTCATCTGGATGGACGAACCTTGATGGTGCGGATCCCCCCGGAGACCCAAAACGGCGCGCTGATCCGCCTGCGCGGGGAAGGCATGCCCTCCCCAAACCGGCCAGGGGAGCGGGGCGATTTGTATCTCCGGGTCACGGTGGAGATCCCGCGGAACCTGACCCCCCGGGAGCGGGAGCTCTTCGCGGAGCTGGCCCGCATGCGTCGGGGGCGCTGAGGGCAGCGGGCGGTCAGAAGCCGCGCGACGGCGTCGCCTATCCTGAAACCAAAAGGGGTGAGAACCGATGCGCTGGAAGAACGGGTTCTGGCTGTTGTTAGGCCTCAGCGTGCTGCTCAGTGGCTGTCGCTCGCTCCCGTTGCGGGAGCGGATCTTTGTCACCCCCACCCCCCGCCCTGGGGGCGCCGTTGTCCGATCGGTCGGGCCGATACCGACGCCCCTCCCATCGACCTCCGGCCTCGACGAGGAGGAGCAGCGCCTGATCGCCATCTACCAGAAGGTCCTCCCCTCCGTCGTCAACATCGACGTGGAGGGCACGGAGGTCTCTGCGTTCGGAAGCGGGTCCGGCTTCGTTTACGACACGGACGGCCACATCGTCACCAACAACCACGTGGTGATGCGCGCGGGGGAGATCTGGGTGACGTTCTACGATGGCACAGTGGCCCCGGCGCGGGTCGTGGGCCGTGATGTCTACAGCGACCTGGCGGTGGTCCGGGTGGATGTGCCCCGGGAGCTACTCCGGCCAGTTGAGCTGGGGGATTCGGAGACGCTGCGGGTGGGCCAGAAAGTGGTGGCCATCGGCAACCCCTTCGGGCTGCGGGGGACGATGACCCTTGGGATCATCAGCGCCCTCGGCCGGGCTCTGCAGACCCCCACCCGCTTCCAGATCCCGGATGTGATCCAGACCGATGCGCCCATCAACCCGGGCAACTCCGGCGGGCCTCTGGTGGACCTGGAGGGACGGGTGATCGGTGTGAACTCGGCCATCCGGACGGACTCGGACTTGGGCATCCCAGCCAACATTGGGATCGGATTCGCCGTCCCGGTGAACGCCGTCAAGCAGGTGGTGCCCCAGTTGATCCGCGAGGGGCGGGCCCGTTACCCATATCTTGGGATCACCGCCGCAGGGAATGTCTCTCTGGCCGAGCTGCGCGCACGCGGGTATGACGTCCCGGACGTGCGTGGCGTCCTGATCCAGGAGATCCAGCCCGACGGCCCGGCGGCTCGGGCGGGCCTGCGAGGCGGCACCCGCGAGGTGCGGGTCCGTGGGGTCCCCGTCCGGCTCGGGGGTGACATTGTCACAGCCATTGACGGGCGTCCCGTCGCCTCATTCGATGAGCTGGTCTCGCATCTCGTCAACCGCACGGAGGTTGGCCAGACGGTCACTCTGACCATCCTGCGGGACGGCCAGGAGCGGCAGATCCGGGTCACTTTAGGGGAGCGGCCGTCCCCGTGATCTGATCCGGAGGGGCGAGCGATGCGCACTGCGCGCTGGCTGCCGGTGGTGGGAGCGTTGCTGGTGATCAGTGTTTGTGCGGCGGCGACCGCTAGGGCAGTTTTCTGGGTGCGGGCGATGGTGAGCCCGACGGGCCCCTCCGCGCCAGCGGCGCAGGCACCCCTCCTGCCCCGAGCGGCGACCCCTACGCCGCTCCCGACCGGCGTCCTCTCGGAGGCCCAGGCGCTGGAGGCAGCCTTCATCGCCGTCTACGAGCGGGTCAGCCCTTCGGTGGTGCACATCACCACCCGGGCCGCGGCCTTCGATTTGTTCCGGGGGCCGATCTATCAGGAGGGCACCGGTTCGGGGTTCGTGTGGGATCGGGATGGACACATCGTGACGAACAACCACGTGGTGGAGGGGGCGGAGCAGATCGAGGTGATCTTCGCCGACGGCACCACTGTCCCAGCCACCCTGGTGGGCGCCGACGCCTACAACGACCTCGCGGTCCTCCGGGTCCGGGTGCCCCGGGAAAAGCTGGTCCCGGTGACCTTGGGGGATTCCGCTGCCCTGCGGGTGGGGCAGTGGATGATCGCCATCGGCAACCCCTTCGGGCTGGATCGCACGATGACCGTGGGGGTGATCAGCGCCCTCGGGCGCACCCTGGAGCTCTCCGATCGCCCCTTGGGCGAGGTGATCCAGACCGATGCCGCCATCAACCCGGGCAACTCCGGCGGGCCCTTGGTGGACCTGGAGGGACGGGTGATTGGGATCAACACGGCCATCCGCTCCCCCACCGGCGGATCCGTTGGCATCGGCTTCGCCGTCCCCGTGAACACTATCAAGCGGGTGGTCCCCGAGCTGATCGCCCGGGGCCGTTACCCGCATCCCTGGCTGGGGGCCTCGTTCTTCGAGGTGACGCCGGCCTTCGCTCAAGCCTTCAACCTCCCGGCGGATCACGGCCTGCTCACCGTCCGGGTGGTGCCGGACGGGCCGGCGGCTCGGGCAGGGTTGCGGGGGGCGACCCAGCGGGCGCGCACCCGTCTGGGCGACGTGTTCCTTGGGGGGGATCTGATCACGGCCATCGACAGCCGGCCGCTGCGGAGGGTGGACGATCTGGTGATCTACCTGGAGAACTATAAGCGGGTGGGGGAGACAGTGACCCTCTCTATCCTGCGGGACGGACGGCCCCTGACCCTCACCGTGACCCTGGGGGAGCGTCCCACGGAGTGAGCGGTTCCGGAAGGAGGTGGAGGCGACCATGGAGATCCGGGCCTACGCGGTGGAGGTGGTCGACGAGGATGAGCCGCGCTACCGGATCGGGGCGGTGGCGGCGATGGTGCAGCTGCATCCCCAGACCATCCGGTATTACGAGTCCATCGGGCTGATCACTCCGCGTCGGCCCCGCGGTCGGACCCGCATGTATTCCGAGCGGGATGTGGCCCGGCTGCGCCGCATCGTGGAGCTGACCCGTCTGGGGGTGAACCTGGCCGGGGTGGAGATCATCCTGCGCCTGCAGGAGCAGATCGAGGCCCTGCAGGCGGAGGTGGAGCGGCTCCGCGCCATGCTCGCCGCCTCCGTTCCTGGGGATCCGGAAGAGCATGCGGGACCCTGAAACCTGTCCGCTGGCATCCTGAACCGTGAGGAGGGAGCGCCGTGCGCATCCTCAGCGACAACCGGCCGGTGGAGCTGGACGCGCCGCTTTCGGAGAACCTGGTGAAGGAGGAGACGCGTCGCTACGAGAACGGGCCGTATCGATCCCTGACCCGTTATCTCTGGTTCCAGACGCGGGAGCGGCGGGCCATCCTCCGCCTGACCGACGTCGTCCGCCGGGCCGTGCGGGAAAGTGGGGTTCGGGAGGGCTTCGCCCTGGTCAGCGCCATGCACATCACCGCCGCGGTGTATGTCAACGATCACGAAGAGGGCATCATGCAGGACATGATGGAACTCCTGGACCGCCTGGCTCCCTTCCGGCCCGACTACCGGCATCACCGCACCGGCGAGGACAACGCCGACGCCCATCTCAAGAGCCTGCTCCTGCATCATGAGGTGATCGTCCCCATCACCGATGGAGACCTGGACCTGGGGCCCTGGCAGGAGATCTTCTACGCGGAGTTCGACGGCCAGCGCCGCAAACGGGTCCTGGTGAAGGTGGTGGGGGTGGCTTAAAGCCTCCTCGGGGGAGGAAGCCGGTGGAGCGGTGCCCGCTCATCCCCCGCCTTCGGCTTGGAGGGCTGCTGGCTCTTTACCTGGCGCTGGCCCTCTGGCACAGCGTCGTCAATCCGCTCTTTGAGTCCTCGGACGAGAGATCCCATATCGGCGTGGTGGTCCACCTGGTGCGGGCCGGGAGCCTCCCGGTCCAGGTCCCGGGCAGGGAGACGCTCTGGCAGCAGGAGGGGAGCCAGCCGCCGCTCTACTATATGTTGCTGGCGGCCCTCACCCGTGGCCTGGGCCTACCCCTCAATGATTTTGAGATCCTTTACCATCCGAATCCCCATGCAGCGCCCGGCGATGCTTCCCGGGTCGCCAATCGCAATCTCGCCCTCCACGGTCCGATGGAATCCTTCCCCTGGCGGGGGGCTGCCCTCACCCTGCACTTCTGGCGTGCGGTTTCCGTCTTGCTAAGTGCCCTCACCGTCTTCGCCACCGTGCAGGCGATCGCCCTTCTTTTCCCGGGGCATCCTTCCCTCTCCCTGGGGGCCGGCCTCTTGGTCGCTCTCAACCCGATGTTTCTGTTCATCAGCGGCTCGATCAACAACGACAATCTGGTCAATGCGACGGCCGCCCTGACGTTGTGGCTCCTTCCCTCCGCCTCCGCCGTGGCTTCGCCGTGCGGCGCGTCGTGGGGCTTGGGCTCGCCCTGGGGGCGGCGGCCCTGGCCAAGCTCAGCGGTCTCGTCCTCTGGCCGCTCACGGCGGTTTTCCTGCTGGGCATCGCCACGCGGGAGCGCCGGTGGGCCCGGGGGTTGCGAGAGATCGCCGTGGTGTTCGGCATCGCCCTCTCCCTCTGCGCATGGTGGTTCATACGTAACCTGATCCTTTATCGCGATCCCACCGGCCTCTCGGTGATGCTGGACATCGCCGGGCGGCGGTCGGCCACCTGGGCGGATCTGGCGGGGGAGTTTGAGGGCTTCCGTCGTTCGTTCTGGGGGGTCTTCGGCGCGATGAACGTGCTGATGCCCGTCTGGGCCTACGAGGCCCTCGACCTGGGGACAGCCCTGGCGATCCTCGGTCTGGTCCTCCGGGTTGGGCGCGCGGCCTGGGAGGCGCGCCGTGCGCGTCGCTGGGGGGAGCCGTGGGCCATCGGGCTCTGGCTGCTGGCTTATGGGATCCTGTTGTTCGGGGCCTTCCTGCGCTGGACCTCCCAGACGATGGCCTCACAGGGGCGATTGATGTTCCCCGCCATCGGACCCATCGCCTTGGCCCTCTGGGCGGGCTGGGAGGAGGTCGCAGGGAGGATCGGCCGTGGCTGCCGATGGTGGACCCCGCTCCCCGCCGCCTTCCTGGGATCCCTGGCCTTGTGGGCACCCCTCTTGTGGATCGCCCCCGCTTATCGTCCGCCGGATTTCCCGATCCCGAGGGTCCCTCCGCAACGCCTGGAGGCCACGTTCGGGGGCACTTTCCGTGTATGGGGATATGAACTTGGCCCCGCCGAGCTGAGGCCCGGCGGGACCTTAGAGCTCACCCTTTATCTGGAAACCCTGCAAGCTCCGACTCGGGATTGGAGCCTCTTCGTCCATCTCGTGGATGATCTGGACATCATCCTGACGCAGGAGGACCGCTATCCGCGTCAGGGGCTGGTCCGAGCGACGGCCCTGCAGCCCGGAGAGCGCTGGGCGGAGCTCGTGCGCCTAAGGATACCGGATGCCGCCGTCGCCCCTGCTCGTCTTTCCCTCGTGATGGGCTTTTATGATCGGCGCACATGGGAGCGCTTGCCGGCCCAGGGCCCCGACAGCGTCCCGTTGGGGGACCATGTCCGGTTTGGCGACTGGATCCTCCGGCCTCGGCCTGGGGGGTATCCGAATCCAGTCTCCTATCGGTTCGGCAGGCAAATTGAGCTGATCGGGTTTGAGGTCGCTCCCCGGCGGGTGCGGCCGGGGGAGGCGGTGCGGCTCACCCTCTACTGGCAGGCCCTTGGCCCGGTGGCGCGGGATTACACGGTCTTCACCCATATCCTGGAGCCTCCGCAAACCCTCTGGGGACAGGAGGATCGTCCGCCCGATCCCCCGACCTCGCAGTGGCAGGTGGGGGTTGTGTATCGGGAATCTTATACCCTGCGGGTGAAGCCTGAGACGCCTCCGGGTTTCTACGAGATCGAGGTGGGCCTCTACCGCCCCGAGACCGGCGAGCGGCTGCGCTTGCCCGACGGCCGCGACTTCGTGCTCCTCGGCCGGATCCGGGTCGAGCCCTAAAGGAAGGCTCAACAGGGCTTCCTTCCACCGCGCCGTTCAGTCCATCGAATCCAGATTATGAGTGAGCGTGGAAATACCACAGGAAAGTGATGCTCAAGAGCGCTTGAAGAAAGCGAAGGGAATATGCGCGTCGCATGGCAGTCTGATCGGGTGGAAAGAGGAGCGCTCCCCTTCTTCAGACCCGGTGCGATGGACAATTTACCCGGCTGACTCAAGTGGACACGCCTCCAGGATATAAGGCCTATCCGACGTCGGCGTGGTGTCGGGACTGGATCTTCATCGATCGCTTGGCCCTCCCGCTTCCCCCGCCCGGGAGCGTCTTCTCCGGGAGGATAGTGACCGGACTATATGACCTGTCTACAATGGAACGACTTCCCGCTTATGATCGCGAAGGGCGCAGGTTCCCTAACGACGCCGTCCCCAAGGCCGAGCTGCAGATGGACTCCGCAGGTGCCCTGCAGCTCCTCGCCCCGGCGAATGCAGAGGGTCAGAGATAGGAAATAGCCTCGATCGCCGTCGCTGGATTAAAATCCAAACACCCAAACAGAGGAGAGGGCATCGTCCTGATATGGGTCCTATGGGCCAGCCCGCGCCCCTGCTTCTACAGCGGCTTCTTCTGCATCGAGGGCGCGGTCTTCGGGCTGCCGCCGTCCGGCCCGGCGGGCCGCCTATCTGGATCGGCGGCAACGCCGAGGCCGCGGTGCAGCGGGCGGCCCGGCTGGGGGACGCATGGCACCCCGTGGGCCTGGACCCGGAGACCCTGCGGGAGCGGATCGCCCGGCTGCGGGAATGGGCCGGCGGGCGTCCCATCCCGGTGATCTGCCGCATGTATGTGGCCCTGGATTCCACCCTTCCGCCCATCTACACCTCCCCCACCGGGGAGCGGCGGATGCGGCTCACCGGATCCCCCGAGCAGATCCTGGAAGGGTTGCAGGCCCTCCGGGCGGCCGGAGCCGAGGGGGTGATCCTCACCTTCGAGGCCCCCACCGCCGAAGCCCAGATCGAACAAATGGGGCGCATCGCAGCCCTCCGCCCGCACCTGGGCTGAGACGCTGCGGAGGCCATGGAGGTCAAAAATGTGGGGAACCGAACTGGGGGGAGGGCTCCGGCTGCGTCTGCTGGAGCGCCACCACGCGGAAACTCTGTTCGCCCTGACCGATCGCAACCGGGACCATCTGCGCCCCTGGCTGCCCTGGGTGGACGGGGTGCGATCGGCTGCGGACAGCCTGGCTTTCATCGAGGACGCCCTGGGACAGTTCGCCCGGGGAACCGGGTATGAGCTGGGGATCTGGGAGGGGGAGGAGCTGGTCGGCGTGGTGGGCGTGCATCGCATCCGTTCCCCCACCGATTTCACGGCGGACACCTCCATCGGCTACTGGCTGGACGCCGGCCATCAGGGCCGGGGGATCATGACCCGGGCGGTGGCGGCGGTGCTGGACGATCTGTTCCTCACCCGCCGGTTGCACCGCGTGGAGATCCGGGTGGCCCCGGAGAACCATCGTAGCCGCGCGATTCCGGAGCGCCTGGGCTTCCGGATGGAGAGCCGACTTCGCGAGGTCGCCCGCTATGGGGAAGGATGGGGGGATCTCCTGATCTACGCGATCCTGGATCACGAATGGCAGGCAGCCCGCGAGCAGGTGAGAGAGCGGTTCTTCCAAAGGGAGGAGGCGAGGCCAGACGCCTCCCCCGGAATCCTCATATGACGAGGCAGGGGCGAAGATGGAAACGCGAACGCCATCGTGGCTTCCGATCCCGATCACCGTGAGCTTGGTGATCTTGGGATGGGTGATCGCCCGGATGACCCCTCCCGAGGGGCCGGAGATCGCCATCCGGATCCTGGGCTCCCCGCTGGGGTTGCGGTGGACCCCGGCCCTGGGGATCGGGCTGTTCAGCGCTGCGCTGACGGCGGCCGGGACAGAGTCCCTCCTGAGGTCCCATCCGCGCTTTCAAGAGGAGAGCTTAGGGCGTCAGCTCAGCCGTTTGATCACGCCGGCGGGGGTGGCGCTGGGCGGGATGCTCTTCACCCTGGGGTTCCCGGTCAGCCCAATCTGGTGGGTCGGGCTGGGGCTCGGGGGAATGGCCCTCGCGGCCGCTATGCTCGGGGAGCGCTACCGGCTGGAGACCCGCGGGATCCCTGCCCTGGCCACCCCGCTTCTGGTTCAGGCCCTGGGCTACCTGATCGCCCTCGCAGCCATTGTGTGGGTCTTCCAGAGCGGGTGGCGGACCCTCGCCCATATGATCCTGGGGGGGCTCATCGCGGCGGGCCTCGCTGCCACCCGCCTGGTGGAGGCGGAGGCCCCCGAGCGCCGACGGTGGCTCTACATCGTCTTGATCGGCTGGAGCATGGCGGCGGTGGCCGCGGCTTTTCGTTACTGGACCCTCTCCCCGGTCACCATCGGGCTCTGGTGGCTGATCTTCCTCTATGAGCTAGTCGAGATGAGCCTCTGGCACCTGCAGGGGCGGACCCTCTCGCCACGGGTGGCGGTGGAGTTCGGCAGCTTAGGCTTCCTAGTGGCCCTGCTGGCCCGCTGGCTGGCCGGATGATCGTTCCAAGGTCATGGTCCCTTCGCCTGGGGGGTGGGAGCCTCCTGCTCGTAGAAAGCAGCGTGGATGTGGCGGACGGCCTCCTCCGCGTCGTTCTCCGCGACCACCAGGGAGAGATTGTATTCGGAGGAGCCCTGAGCGATGGAAAGGACGTTGATGCGCCCAGCGCCCAGAGCGTTGAAGACCCGCGCGGCGATCCCCGGCGTCGCCCGCAGGCCGGCTCCCACCACGGCGATGATGGCCACCCGATCCATCGCCCAGATGTGTTCGATGTCCCGTCGGGCCATCTCCCGTTCGAAGGCCGCCCGCAACGCGTGCACCACCCGGGCAGCGGCTGGGGAGGGGATCACGAAGCAGATGTTCTGCTCTGAGGAGGACTGGGAGATCATGAGGATGCTCACCCCCAGCTCGGCCACGGCCGCAAAGGCCCGGGCAGCCACCCCCGGCACGCCCAGCATCCCCCGACCTTCCACCGTGATCAGGCTCATGTTCTTGATCAAAGTGACCGCCTTCACCTGGCCGTTGCCCCGAGGTTCGGGGACGATCCAGGTGCCGGGGTGTTGGGGATGGAAGGTGTTCAGGATCCGCACCGGGATGCGACGGTCGATGCAGGGGAGAAGGGTGCGCGGGTGGAGGACCTTTGCGCCGAAATAGGCCATCTCGGCCGCTTCGATGTAGGAAAGCTCCGGGATGGTGCGGGCCTCAGGGACGATCTTGGGGTCCGCGCTCATCACCCCATTCACATCCGTCCAGATCCAGACGGATTCCGCGTCCAGGGCGTAGCCCAGGATGGTGGCGGAGAAGTCAGAGCCGCCGCGGCCCAGAGTGGTGGGGCGGCCCTCCCGGGTGGCGCCGATGAAGCCGGTCACTACTGGGACGACCCCGGCCTCCACGAGCGGGAGGAGCGCCGCTCGCGCGCGGGTTCGCGTCTCTTCTAAGTTGGGGGAGGCTTCCCCGAAATGATCGTCGGTAATCAAGAAGGCATCCGCATCCACGGCGCGGGCGGGGATGCCCCGGGCCCGCAGGACCGCCGCCAGCAGGCGAGCGCTCCAGCGCTCCCCCATCCCCGCCAGCAAATCGGCCACGGAGGGGGAGAGCTCCCGCAGGGCCGTTACGGCCTGCGCTAGCTGCTCTACCCGGTCGAACCCCTGTTTGAGCTCCTCGCAGAGGGCCCGGGCTTCCTCCTCCGGCAACCCCAGATCGTCCACAGTCGCTCGATGGCGCTCCCGGAGGGCCTCGAGGGTTCGCTGCCATTCCGGATCTCCTTCCCGGGCTTGCTGGCTCATCCGGATGAGGGCGTCGGTCACCCCGGCCATGGCCGAGACCACTACGACCAGAAGAGGGTGAGTGGTCCGCTGGCGCGCGATCAGGTCGGCCACATGGCGCAGGCGCGCTGCATCGCCTACAGAAGTCCCGCCGAACTTCATTACCCGCATGGTCGCCTCCTCGGTGCAGGGTAGGGGCCCAGCTCCCGCTGCGCCTCGGGAAAAGCAACCCCCCGGCCTGCCTTCGGGCCGGGGGGTTAGGATGTGCATCAAAGTTGAGGTCAGCCGTTTATCCTACGAAAGACCGGACATCCCCCCGGCTGCTTGGAAGACCGGTGGTCATCATCCCGGTCATAGTCGTTGTCATCGAGGGGATGCCCGTCCGCTTCGACATCGTTTCGCTCCTCCCATGATCTTACGGGGTTGCCTTTTATTGTATGCGCATCCCTCGATCTGTCAACTCGCCGGGCGATGGCTTCTGCGCAGATGGCTTTGATGTCCCGCGTTCACCTCGCTTGCAGACTGCGGATGCGATCCCCGATGAACCGGTGGGCGCCCCGCTCGCCATCCTTCCCAGTAGGATGCGCGTATCAGAGACCAAAGGAACCCGGTGAGTGGAGGGGGCGCAATGCGTTGCTGGAGGCGATAGGTTCAATCGCTAGCGATAGAGGGGTGGGAGCGGCCCGGCCAGCGAAGATCGTTCCCTGTCGGGCGGGGATCCGGGGCAGGTTGGCGAGCGGCGGCGTGATGGTGGGGGTCGCTCTGGCTTACGAGCGGCTCTCCGGCCGCGGGATCTGGTTCCCGATCAACCTGATCGGCGCAGCGCTGGTGCGCGAGCTGCAGGGGCTCCCCCGGCGCTCCGAGCCGGGCTGCTCATCCGCGGGCTGCTCTCCGCGTTGCTAAGAGCGCTTTATGGGCTCATCCTGCCCACCCTACCTGGATCCCCTCTGGCGTGGGCGGTGATCGTTGGGCCTCTCCTTTGGCTAGCGACTATCCTCGTGATCCTTCCCATCTTCAAACCGGTTATGGCCTGCTACGTGAGCTAGACTTCCTTTTCTTTGGACCATATCACCCGCGGCACGACTATGGAGTTCATCGTGGCGCGCGCCGCTCGACGCCCGGGAGGATCGCGCGGATCTGAGCCATAGGAGCAGGCCATTTTCTCCCGCTTTTCTCAAAAATGCATGCGGCCCGGTCTCGGTTTGGGGTCCGAGCCAGGCCGCATCAGGAAAGGAGGGGCCAGGGCAGGCGAACGCCACTGGAGTGAGCGGCGATGGCACTGTTTGCGTCTCCATCATCCTAGATTCTCCCTTCCCAAAGTAGTGATCAATGTCACAATTTCTCTGTGAGGGGGATCATCCAAATCCGTCTGGTGGGGCGGGGAGTTTCTCCAAGATGGCCCCGAAGGCCCCGTCCATGTGGTGAACATGGGGGAGGACCCGGTAAAAGCCCTCGGCGTCCACAAAGGAACTGGGGATCTTCCCTTGGGCGGAGATGAGGCGGAACTCCGGGTGGTCCCACAGGAAGGCTTGGATTTGTTGTTCGTTCTCCTCCGGCTCCAAGGAGCAAGTGCTGTAGACAATGCGCCCGCTGGGGCGGAGCATCCAAGCGGCCGATTCCAGCAAGGCCCGCTGCACCGCCGCTAAGCTGATCAGGTCCGACTCCTTTTTGTGCCATCGCGCGTCGCTACGCCGGGCCAGCACGCCAGTCCCTAGACAAGGGGCGTCGATCAGGATGCGGTCCGCCCATTCCGGGAGGAAGGGCCTCCGCCCGTCCGCCTGGACCACCCGGATGATGCTGAACCCCATCCGGAGGGCGTGCTCCCGCAGCCGCCGCAGACGGCCGAAGTGGGCGTCCGCCGCGATCAGCCAGCCGTGATCCCCCATGCCTTCCGCGATGGCCGTGGTTTTCCCCCCAGGGGCCGCGCAGAGGTCCAGGACCCGCAGGCCGGGCCGCAGGTCCATCAGGTAGGGCACCATGGCCGCCGACTCATCCTGGGCGATGACTTTGCCCTCCTGATAAGGGGGCCACATCGTGAGATCAAGCCCTCCTTCCACTAAGACAGTGTAGGGGTGATAGGCTCCCGGGCGGGCCTGCAGGCCCCGCGCCGCTAAGTCGGCGAGGATCTCCTCGCGGGTGGCCCGCAGGCGGTTGACCCGCAGGCTCAACGGCCGCGGGGTGTTGTGGAAGCGACAGAGAGCGCGCGCGCCCTCCACCCCGTAGCGGGCGATCCACCGGCGCACCAGCCATTCCGGATACGAGTAGCGCACCGTCAGGTGGGCCACCGGATCCTCCGCAGGGGGAGGGAAGGGAGCAGCAGGCCGTCCCTGTTCCAGCCGCGCAGAGATGCGACGCAGCACGGCGTTCACCAGGGCAGCGGCCCCCTCCCCCGCCAGGGCCCGGGTCACCTCCACCGTCTCGTGGACCGCCGCCCAGCGCGGGATGCGATCCAGGAACATCAGCTGATAGAGTCCCATCCGCAGGGCGTTCCGCGTCCAGGGGTCCAGCCGCTCCGGGCCGCCCCGCACATAGCGGGCCAGCACCCAGTCGAGGGTCTTCCGCCAGATCGTCACGCCGTCCACCAGGGTGGTGAGGAGGTCCTGATCCCGGGGGGAGAGCGCCACCTCCCGGCGGAGCGCCTGGAGCACGTAATCGGCGTAGGCAGCCTGCGTCTCGATGCGATGGAGCGCCCGCAGGGCGTGATAGCGCGCTGGCGATCGGACGGGTGTTTTCGAGGGCACCTCTCGACCTCCGGGATCCGGGTTAATCCGCCCGCACTTCGGTCGCGAAGGCCGCTCGCGCGCCGGCGGCACGGAGGGCGCAGGCGACAGCCTCCACGTCTTCTGGACGTACTAAGGCGATCACGTTCCCACCTCGTCCCCCGCCAGTGAGCTTCGCCCCCAGCGCCCCTGCCATCCGGGCGGCTTCGACCAGATGATCCAGAAGGGGCGAGGAGACGCCCAGCTCCTGCAGGATCCGATGGTTGGCGTCCAGGAGAGGCCCCAGGGTTTCGATGGCCCCGGCCTGCAGGCATGCCTCCGCCTCCTGAACCAAACCCGCGATGGCGTCGAACAGGGCCTCGTAGCGGGCCGGTTCCCGCTCCCAGCCCGCGCGGACCGCAGCTACGGTCTCCCGAGTGGGGCTGGGGAGCCCGGAGTCGGCGATCACTAAGGTGAACGGACGGGCGATCCGGAGGAGCACCGGAGGCCGGCTTCGAACGAAGCGGATGGGGCGCTCATAGGCGATCACCGTGTTGTCAATCCCGCTGGGGGTGCCGTGGTGCAGCTTCTCGATCTCGTAGACCAGGGCGGACACGATCTCCGGCTCCGGCGTCCGGTCGGCCCAGCGGAAAAGGGCCCGCACCAGCGCGGCGGAGGCCGCCGCGCTGCTGCCGAGCCCTCCGGCGATGGGGAGCTCGGAGCGCAGAACAAGCCGGAGGTCCGGCTCCGGGAGCCCGAGATGCTCCAGAGCCAGACGAACCGTCCGGGCCAGGGGGTGATCCGGCGCCTCGGAGAGCCGGAGCCTTTCCCAGGTGTCCGGCGCTTCGATCCAGCAGCCGGCCCCAGGTGGAAGGGGCTCCGCCCGCGCCCGGGCCCGTCGCCCGCACACCGGCGCTGCGAGGGCCGGGCGGCCGTAGACCACCGCATGCTCCCCCAGCAGGATCACTTTGCCGCAGGCGGAAGCCTCTACGGGAAGGCGGATCTCTGCCATCATGGACCGGCAACCCTTTCCGCAGCGAGGAAATACTCCGTCCGTCGATCGCGAATGCGGAAGACTCTGAATCCCAGGCTTTGCAAAAAGTGCTCCACGTATCCAGACATGCCATGTCGGACCAGATAGTCCGCATGCACCTCACAAATCAGGGCGCTCACGTGATGGCGCAAGGTCTCCCGCATTCCCCACAGCACATGAAGCTCATGGCTCTCCACATCGATTTTGATCACGTCCGGCGCCGGGATCCCGGAAGCCACAAGGCTGTCCCCCGGGACCGTTCGAACGTTCAGGGCGGATCGAGGGCTGTCGGTGATGTGCCCCATCATGAACGATCGTTGCCCGCCCCGGACATCGAAGGGGGCCATGCCATGTCGATCGGAGAGCGCCAGCGTCATAACCTGGATATGATCTTCGCACCGGTTAAGCCGGGCGTTCTCCTGGATCCGTTGGGCATTGGCCTCATACGGTTCGAAGGCGATGACCTTGCAACCGAGGCGGGCGGCGAGCATTGCATAAAGGCCGTGATAGGCTCCCACATCCCGGAACACATCTCCTCCATACAGGCGGTTCGCCAGATATCGCAGGCATTCATTCTCGGTTTGAAAGGTCTGGATCAAATGGAGAGCCTCCGAGTAGGATTGAATATGGAAGAGGAGAGCGGCTTTGCCAACCCTCAAGCGTTGCTGTCCGCGGATTGCGGCGAGTATGGAGATCGCTCTTCGATAGGGAAACCAGAAGGCCTCCCGGGCGAAGCCGCGAAGCCCTTCCATCTGGAAAACCTCTCGTGCTTTTGTGAGTTTGTCGCCCATCCGGTCTTGTCCCAGATCACGCATTGGCTGCCGGGTCTTTCGCCGACGCGAGAAACTTTCTGGTCGGCTGAGGCCGACCATTTGGATGAAAGTCTTTTGCGCTGGTTGAAATCGGCCTTCTAAGGCGCTGCATGCCGGGCGTCGGCTTTTGCCGACACGAAAATGCTTTCTGGCCGGCGCGAGCCGGCCATTGCCCGGGGACCTCTGGAGCTTGAATTTATTCGATACCCACGCCAGCCGTTGGCCGAAGGCCTATCCGGTCGAACTCATCCGACACCTTGAACCCGTTGCGCCAGGATTCCGGTGAAGCCGGCCTCCGGGTAAAAGCCCGGACGGCCTTCCTCCTCCCGGATCTGCGAAGCCCCGGGATCCTGGAAGAGAGTGGAGCGGTAGGCCACGACCCGGAAGCCCGCTTGCGCCAGCCAGCCCTCCAGCTCGGCTCGGGGGTAAAAGCGCGCGATGGAATAAAAGGGATGGCCCTGGCGGCCCTTCTCCCGATAGTGTGCGGCCCACGGGCTCTCCGCCAGGATCATCCCCAGCACCAGCCCTCCGTCCGGGCGCAGCACCCGACGGGCCTCCCGTAGCACCCATAAAGGATCGTCCACGAAACACAGGGTGACCACCAGGAGGATCCCCCCGAAGGCTTCATTCCGGAACGGAAGCTGTTCTCCCACTGCCTGGGCCACCTGGATCCCTCGGGCGGCGGCCAGCCGGAGCGATTCCCACGCCGGGTCGATCCCGAAGCCGATGCCGAGGGCCTAGGCGAAGCGTCCCGATCCGACGCCGACCTCCAGGTAAGGCGGCGGGCACTGGGCCAGCAACGGCGCCAGCGCCCGAACCTCGGACCGAAAGGCTCCCCGGCCTGCCGGCCCTTCATACCAGGCGTCGTAGCGGGCCGCGTAGCGCTCGAACGCCGAAGCGCGCGCCATCGCGAAGCCCTCCGTTCGCTATGCCTCCAGCGCCCGGGCGATGCGGGCGGCGATGCGGGCGTTCTCGATCAGCAGCGCTCGGTTCAGGGCCACGCTCTCCCCGCCCGTCCGTTCGGCCACCCGGGCCAGCAGGAACGGGGTGAGGGCCCATCCCTGCACCCCCGCCCGCTCCGCCTCGGCCATCGCCTGCTCCAGGATGGCCTCCAGACGCCCCATCGGAAGAGCGAGGTCCGCCGGGGGTGGGACCACCACCAGGATCCCTTTGCCCCCTATGGCCCAGTGAACCCGAGCGATGGCTGCCGTTTCCTCTGCTGTATCCACCCGGGCGTCCACCGGCAGCCCGCTGGAGGCGCTGTAGAAAGCGGGCATGGTCTCAATCCCCCACCCCAGGACCGGGACCCCGTGCGTTTCCAGCCATTCCCGCGTCGCCCGCAGGTCCAGGACGGCCTTGGGGCCGGCGCAGACCACCAGCACCGGCTCTGTGGCCAGGGTGGGCAAGTCGTTGGAGACATCGAAGGGCGTGCCCCGGTGCACCCCGCCGATCCCACCTGTGGCCACCGCGCGGATCCCCACGCGGGCGGCGGCCCAGGCGGTGGCGGCCACGGTGGTCGCTCCCCTCTCTCCCCGGGCCAGGGCCACCGCGATATCCCGCCGGCTGATCTTGCGGAGGTTCTCTCCCCCGGCGAATTCGGCCAGCTCGGCGGGCGTCAGCCCGATCACGATCCGGCCTTCCAGCAGCCCAATGGTGGCCGGGACAGCGCCCTCGGCCCGGACGGCGGCTTCCATCTCGTGGGCTACCTGGAGGTTGATGGGGTGCGGGAGGCCGAAAGCCACCACCACGGTCTCCAGGGCTACCAGAGGCTGGCCGCTCGCCCGGGCGGCTTCCACGTGGGGTCCGAAACGGAAATGTGCGTCGTTCATGAAGAAGGCCCCTCTTCCACCCGAACGATCACCACGCCATCTGCCCAGTGGAGGATCAGGCGCTCGCCAGCCCGGACCTGATCGGCGCGGGTGACCAGACGGCCGTCCTCCCGGCGCACCAGGGCGTAACCCCGGGCCAGGACCGCCAGGGGGTTGAGGGCGTTCAGCCGGGCCTGGGGATCGGTCAGGCGGGCGCCCGCCTGGAGCAGATGCTGACGGATGGCGCTCCGCAGGCGGGCCTGCAGCAGGTGGAGGCGTTCCGCCCGGGCCCGGAGCACCCGTTCCGGGGCGTGGGCCTGTAGCCGCGCCTCCAGGGTCTGCAGGGCCTGAGCGATGGCCCGTAGCCGGCTCTCCATGGCCTGCTGTAGGCGATCCCGCCAGGCCGTGAGGGTCGAGGCCACCGCTTCCCGGTCGGGCGTGGCGATCTCGGCGGCGGCGGAGGGGGTGGGCGCATGCACGTCCGCGGCGGCGTCGGTAAGGGTGAGGTCGATGGCGTGGCCGACCCCGGAGACCACCGGGTGGACGGAGGCGGCCACCGCGCGGACCACCCGCTCATCGTTGAAGGCCCACAGCTCCTCGTGGGAGCCCCCTCCTCGGGCGATGATGATGAGGTCCAGATCCGGGAGGGTCTGCAGGGCGTCCAGCGCAGCGACAATGGCCGCCGGGGCCTCTTCCCCCTGAACCACCGTAGGGGAGAGGATGAGCTCCGCCAGGGGCCAGCGCCGGCGGAGGACGTTGAGGATGTCTCGAAAGGCGGCCCCGGCCGGCGAGGTCACCACGCCGATGCGCTGCGGGTAGGATGGAAGGGGGCGTTTGCGGGCAGGTTCGAACAGTCCTTCTGCCTCCAGGCGCCGTTTCAGGTCCTCCAGGGCCAGGAACCGCTGCCCCAGCCCGAGGGGGAGCCAGCGGTCCACATACAGGCGGCAATCGCCGCGGTCTTCATAGTAGCCGATGCGCCCCCGCACCAGAACCGCCTGTCCGTTGGCCGGGAGTTGCGCCATGCGGGCCGCGTGGGTCTTCCACACCACGCAGGTGATCTGCGCCCGTCCTTCTTTCAGGGAGAAAAAGATGTGGCCGGGGGCCGTCGGGCGCAGATCCCCCACTTCCCCCTCCACCCACAGGTCTCCCCATGCGAACCAGCTCTCCACGGCCTCTTTCAGATGGGCGGCCAGCTGGGAGACCGTGAGCACCGTGATGGGGGCGAGCTCGAATTCCTCCCAATTCTCGTTCATGGCGATTCCCCCGGTCCGGAGGCTACCGGGTTTCGGTGACCTTCTGCAACCCACGCGGTCGATCCGGGTCCAGCCCTCGGAGCCGGGCGAGGGAGACGGCGAACCACTGGCCGGGGATCACCGCCACCGCCGGGGAGAGCCACTCCGGGACGGGAGGCAACGGGATGCCGACGTCCGCATGGCGGAGCCGCTCGGGATCCTCGCTGCAGAGGGTGAGATGGGCCGCCCGTTCCCGCAACCGGCGGGCCAGGTCCTGCATCTCCGTGTGGAAGGTGGGACCTGGCGCGATCAAGAAGACTGGGAAGCCCGGCTCCACCAGGGCGATCGGCCCGTGGAGGAAGTCTGCGGAGGAATACGGCTCCGCCACGATGTAGGTGAGCTCCTTGAGCTTGAGGGCGATCTCGAAGGCGGTGGCGTAGTTGAAGCCCCGGCCGATCACCACGCCGTGGGAGGCCCGCCACCAGGAGGCGGCGGCCTCGCGGGCGGGCCCCTCGCTCTCCAGGGCCCGGGCCATGGCCTCAGGCAGCCGGCGCAGCTCCTCCTGCATCGTTCGATCCCCCGTCCAGGCGGCGGCCAGCATGGCCAGGGCGACGAGCTGGGCCGTGTAGGTTTTGGTGGCGGCCACCGCCCGCTCCGCCCCTGCGCGCAGGGGCAGCACCGCGTGGGCCTCGGCCGCCAGCGGGGAACCTGGGTCGTTGGTGATGGCGAGGGTGAGGCCGCCCTGGCGGCGGGCCTCCCGGATCACCTCCACGATGTCCGGGGAGCGGCCGGATTGGGAGATGCCGATCACCCACGCGTGGTCCAGCCGGGGCGGACGCCGGTAAAAGGTGAACAGGGAGGGGGTGGCCAGGGCTGCGGGCAGCCCGGCGAACGCTCCGAGCAGATACTGGCCGTAGCGGGCGGCGTTATCGGAGCTGCCCCGGGCGGCCAGCATCACGAGGGCCGGTTGAAAGCGCCGCGCCTCCGCCGCGATCCGCTCCGCCTCCGGCCATCCTTCCCGGAGCAGGCGGTCGGCCACTTCCGGTTGCTGGCGGATCTCCTCTTCCACCCACATTCGCTGGCGAACCTCCTGGGGAATCTCGCGAAACTCATAAAAGGCCTCGCCGTCCGACACAGCGAGGGGCTTCCACTTCTTTGGATCTTTCCCCCGAGCCGATTATACTTCAGCCATCCTCAAGGTTTCGCGGGAAAGGCATGGCTCTCCTTTGATCCTGAGTTCCACCTTGCTCGGAGGAGGGAGACCGATGACAACGTGGAGTGCAGGACCGCGTGGGTTGTTCTTTGAGGACCTGGAGGTCGGGTGGAAAGTCCGCACGCCCGGCCGCACGGTCACCGAGGCGGACATCGTGGGGTTCGCCGGCCTCTCCGGGGATTACACGCCGCTGCACACCGACGCGGAATACGCCCGCGGCACCATGTTTGGGGAACGGATCGCCCACGGGCTGCTGGGGCTGGCCATCGCCTCCGGCCTGGCGACCCGCCTCGGCTTCCTGGAGGAGACGGTGGAGGCCTTCACCGGCCTGGAGTGGAAGTTCCGCGCTCCCATCCGCATCGGCGACACCATCTACGCCGAGATCGAGGTGGCCCAGAAACGCCCCACGCCCGACGGCCGCGCGGGCTTCGTGGTCTTCAACGTTCAGGTCCGCAATCAGCGCGGCGAGGTGGTCCAGCGGGGACAGTGGACCCTTCTGGTGCGCGCCCGGGGCCCCAGAGAGCTTCAGGCCTCTGCAGCTGCTTCCGAGCGTCCCCCAGAAGGATGAAGTAAGGCGCAAGACCGTCCGACTCCCCAATCTGGGGGATCGTCTCCCCCATTCAGGGGAGCAAGCGCCTCGTTGCCCATGTTCTTTTGCAAATTTTACGAGCGGGGTTTTGAAGGGTATACTTAGGCAAAGACCTCGCCGGCTCGGAAATCGGGCAGACGTTATGGCGATCTGATCAGGGGAGGCATGTGCCATGCCCAAGCGGTTTGTCTCCTGGATGATCGGGGGGCCTCAGGGCAGTGGGATCAATGTGGCGGCAGAGACCCTGGCCAAGGCCTTCTGTCGGGGAGGCCTTCACGTTTTCGCCAACATCGAATACCACTCCAACATCATGGGCAAGCACAGCTACTATCGGGTCCGCGTCTCGGAGGAGCCCGTCCATGCCCCGGTGGATGAGGTCCACCTGCTGGCAGCCCTCGACGAGGAGACCCTCTTCGGCGATCATCACCACAATCCGGAGTTCCCCACCCATCACGGCCACGTCCATGAGGTGATCCCGGGCGGGGGGATCATTTACGACGCCGACTTGGGGGATATTCGAGAGCGGCTAGGGCGGGACGACCTGCGCTTGTATCCAGTGCCTTACTTCGAGATGATCCGCCGGGCCCTGGAGCCCTTCGGCAAGGCGGCGGAATACCGGCAATATGACATCATGCGGAACACGGTGGCCCTGGGGGCGACCCTGGCCGTCCTGGATTACGAGTTCGATCTGGTCGCCGAAGTCATCCGCGAGCAGTTCAAGGGGCGTCGGGCTCGGCTGGCGGACCTCAACATCCAAGCGCTGCGGGTCACGTATGACTATGTGCGTGAGCGCTTCGGGAACGACTTCCCCTGGAAGGTGCGCCAGCGGGAGCAGCGGCCGGACCACATCTTGATCCGCGGGGTGCAGGCGGTGGCCCTAGGCAAGCTCCAGGCGGGGTTGGGGGTGCAGACCTACTACCCCATCAGCCCGGCGACCGACGAGAGCACGTATCTGGAAGCCGTCCAGGGCCGCTACAACGTGGTGGTGATCCAGACGGAGGATGAGATCTCAGCGATCAACATGGCGGTCGGGGCGGCCCACGCGGGCGCCCGAGCTGCCACTTCCACCGCTGGGCCGGGGTTTGCCTTGATGCCCGAGGGCATTGGGCTCGCAGCCATCACCGAGGCGCCGGGCCTGGTAGTGTTCCTCTACCAGCGCGGCGGCCCCAGCACCGGGATGCCCACACGCACGGAGCAGGCGGATCTCGGGTTCGCCCTGCACCCGGCCCACGGGGAGTTCCCTCACATCGTCGTCGCCCCAGGGGATGTGGTGGAGGCCTTCTACGACAGCTTCGAGGCCTTCAACTGGGCGGACCGCTACCAGATGCCGGTGATCGTTCTGGTGGACAAATACCTCGCCAGCAGCTACGTCACTGTCCCCCGCTTCAACACCCGGAACCTGGTCATCGACCGCGGGATCCGGTATCAGTCCGATGGGCGGCGGGACGGCTACCTGCGCCACGCGGTGACCGAGAGCGGGATCTCCCCATGGGTGGTCCCGGGGACGGAGGGGGTGGTGTTCTGGACGACCAGCGATGAACACAACCCGAAGGGGCACATCTCCGAGGGGGTGCTCCACCGGGTGGAGCAAATGGACAAGCGCATGCGCAAGCTGGAGCTGGCTGCCCGGGAGATCCCGGACCGCAAGAAGTTCACCCTGCACGGGCCGGAGGATGCCCAGGTCACACTGGTGGGGTGGGGGACAACGAAGGAGGCGATCCTGGACGCCCTGGAGGAGCTGTCGGCCTTCAACGGGCTGACTTTCAACTTCCTGCAGATCCGGATGATGCGGCCCTTCCCGGTGGAGCCGGTGGGGGCGATCCTGCGGCGGGCCCGTCGGGTGATCCTCATCGAGAACAACTACTCTGGCCAGCTGGGGAACCTGATCCGGGAGATGACCGGCTTCCGGATCCCCCATCGGGTCCTGAAGTATGACGGCCGCCCCTTCACGGTGAACGAGATCATCGAGGGGGTGCGCCGGGCGCTACAGGATGACGAGGAGCGGATCGTGATGATCTCGAGCGAAGCTCGGGAGGTGATCCCATGGCCTATGCGGTGAAGGACTACAAGACCGAGGTCTGGGTGGACTGGTGCCCCGGGTGCGGGGATTTCGGGATTCTGAACGCCATCCACCAGGCCCTGGCGGCCCTGCAGCGGCCTCCACACCGGGTTGCGGTCTTCTCCGGGATCGGCTGCTCCGGCAAGACGCCGCACTACATCGGGACCTATGGGGTTCACACGCTCCACGGGCGGGTGTTGCCGGTGGCCACCGGCTTCAAGCTGGCCAACCCGGAGATGACGGTGATCGCCGTGGGGGGCGACGGCGACGGCTATGGGATCGGGGCCGGGTATTTCCTGGCCGCCGGGCGGCGCAACGTGGACCTGACGTACATCGTCTTCAACAACGGGGTTTACGGGCTGACCAAGGGCCAGGCTTCTCCGACCTTGCCCAAAGGCGTGCAGACGAAGTCGCTGCCCGAGCCCAACCTGCTGGAGGCCCTCAACCCCATCGCTGTAGCCCTGGGGGCGGGCTACACTTTCATCGCCCGCGGCTACGCCTACGATGTGAGGCACCTGCGGGACCTGATCGTGGCCGCCATCCAGCACCGGGGCACCGCCCTCATCGACGTCCTCCAGCCCTGTCCGACCTACAACAACATCCACACCCGGGAGTATTACAACGTCCGCGTCTACAAGCTGGAGGAAACGGGCTACGACCCGGTGGTGCACAACCCAGCAGATGAGAAGGAAATCGCGGAAAAGAAGGCCCAGGCGCTGCTCAAGGCTTATGAGAACGGGGATCGGATCCCCATCGGGATCTTTTACCAGGTGGAGCGGCCGACCCTGGAGGACGAGCTGGCGGCCCGACTGCCCCACTGGGGGAAGGCCCTGGCGGACCTAGAGCCGATCTACCAAAGGGATCTCACCCTGCTGCTGGACGAGCTGAGCTGAGAGGCGCAAGGGGCGGGGCGTCCGGAAACGCCCCGCCCGCGTTTTCCTCCAGCTCAGATCAGGCCTCCTCCCGAATTGGCTTCACGCCCCCTCGCCGTCCCAGACCATATCCGATCCGGAACACATCGGGGATGTTCACCCGCCCGTCTTCCATGCGGAGGAGGATCCCCATCGCTTCCAGGTCCTTCCGAAGCCCTTCTTCTCCCTCTTCGATGCTTGGGGGGAGCATCCTCTTTTGTTTTAGGGCTTCCACGACGTTTTGCTCCCGCCAGCGGCTCTTGATGTCTTTAAAGTCGCAGGGCACCACCAGGCCGCGAAGAGGGCGCATCAGATCCTCAATCCAGGGGTAGTCTTCCCGCAGCTCAGCCACCCGAATCTGGGAGGCTTGCTGAACCCCCCGTTTGATGCTTTCATAATGTAAGGCGAACTGGTGATCGGGGTAGCGCTTTTCTGTGTCCTCTGCGGCAGCGCGCAGGGCGATCAGGAACGAGCGAGGACTGGTCCGCCCGCGGGCATCGGCGAGGTGGCCGGGCAGCCAGGTGTAAGGGAAACCCCGCTTCGGGTCGCGTCCCATCCACCAGCCAGCGATTTGGTGGAAAAGGCTTCGGTAGGATTCCTCCTCCTCTCGTATCTTTCGGGGCCACTGATAGATGATCTGGCCGTTTACTCGAATCAGGTCCCATCGGATCTTGGCGTTCTGCTCCGCCCACTTCCGGAATTTGTCGGCGTTCTCTCCGTTTGCCAGATACTGCCAGAGGAGGCCGTAAAGATCCGGGCGCGTCCAGTTCAGGTAGACCCTGGAGGCGATCGCTTTGGAGGCATCCGGGAACGCGGCGACGCGGGGTTCGTCGAACTGGTCCGGGCGCAGGAAACATTTCAGACGAATGCGACGTGTGGGCCGAAGTTCCAGCGCGATCTGCAGCAGCCCACGGATCAGGTCATACATCTTCTCTCGGTCCTCCGCAGCCTGCTCCATCGCATCAAACAGGATCAAGGCCCATGCACCCTTTTGCTGCAATTCCTGGTCCTTCTCTTCAAGACGTCGGGCTATCTCTTCCGAATGCTCCTCGACCCAGCCGATTCGCTCTCGCCAGCCCCGGATAGGGGGCATTTTGTCCGACATCAGGTTCCAGACCACCACCGTTTTCCAGAGCATGCGGGGGGATTTCCCCGATCCCAGCAGCGAGCAGATCGTGTCCTTATCCGGATAATTCTCGATCCTCGAAACTTGCCCGAATCCGATGTGCACCTCGGTGCTCTCTTCGATCTGGATGCTCCTGTCGATTCGGGCGATCATCTTTCGAATGGGGAGCTCCTGGAGCGCGGACCACCAGAAGCTCTTCCCCGATCCGCGGATCCCGATCACAACCATGGCATCTGGACGAAGCGCCTTGATATGCGATGGGGGGAAGTAAATGCGGCGTGGCTCCAGTCGTTCCCCATAGGAGCTGGGCTCTTCGGGGAGCGCCCGAAGGATCAGCGCGCGCAGGTCATGCGCCGAGACCTTCATAAGCCTGCCTCCGGGAGCAATTGCCGCTCAAACCGCTGCAGGAACTCGCTGTAGGCGCTTTGGACAGGTCCGCTCTCCAGAGAGCGCAGGTCCGGCCAGGCCAGCAGGCCGCGCTCCCAATAGATCGGCAGGGGGTTGTGAGGGGCATCCTCTTCCATCAGATCGAAGGAGAACCACTCCCCGCCCGGCTCCCCGGGGGGCACCTCATCGTAGAGCCATTCTCGGAAGAGATCCCAGGCGTGCTGTCGAAACCGCCGCAGATATTCTTCCTGGGCAGTGGGGGGAACCAAGGGGGCCGCCAGGAAGAGGCGCTCTCGAACCTGTCGAATCACCTGATTTTGAGCCCAATGCTGGAAGAGGATCCGGTATCCCGACCATGTGGGCTCCGAATCGACGGCGAAGAGCAGAACCTGCGCCCCCAGGCCGGCGATCAGCGCCGCCGCGATGTCGTGAAGGCCGCTGCGGCTGTCCATGACCACTAAGTCCGGGCTTTCATAGGCCTCCAGGCTCCGGACCAGATGCCGAACCCGATCCGCCCATTTCTGGGGAAGATCCCCAACCTCCCGGGGTGGTTTGTCCAGATACGCGCGGCCCAGCTGGGCGAGATGCTCCTGGCATCGCCTCCCGTAGGCGGGCACCACCATGATCTCTCCGGTGAAATCCATGCTCCACGCGGGGCGGCCGATCATGTCGGGCACAAGGGCCTCGGCCTGGTCGACGAGATCTTCCACAAGCCATTCCACAAGCCCGAAGTCCGGATGCTCCTCCGGGCTCAGCATCGAGGATAGAGTAGGGGATTCCAGATCGAAATCGAGCGCCAGGACGCGCTGTCCCTTCCGGGCCAGATGGGCGGCCAGGACGGCGGCTGTCGTGCTGCGTCCCAGCCCGCCCTTCAAGGCGAAGAGCACGAATCGGGGCGGACCGACGAGCTCAGATTCGGCGATGGTCACCCATCGTCGCCCGCTGATCTCCCGATCCAGAAAGTAGACCTTCACGCCTTCCTCTTCCCAGATCACAGCTTCCGATTGCAGTTCCTCCAGATCCTCCGGTTCCAGGTAGAGGATGGCCCGCTCGGGCAGATAGGCGTGCGCCCCCAGGGTGGAATGCAAGCGCTCCACCAGCCGGCGGATCGGCTCTGGCGGCTCGGCGGCAGGCGCCGGAAGAAGCACGGAGACCCGGCCGATCAGATCCCGGAGGATCCATACCTCTAAGCCTGCAGGCAGTCCAGCCTCTCGAATCGCTTTTCGCACGAGATCCCGGGTCTCCCCGAAAGTGACGATCCTGCTCATATCATCCCTTCCTGTCGGGCCTGCAGGACGAGGTTGCGGATCTCCTCTGCCCCTTTGCGATGTTTCTCCACGAATTCGTCCGTAAAGTGCTGGCGGGAGGCGTATCGCTGGTCGACCGACCAATCACTAAAAGGGTTCTGATTGGACAATGTGCCCAGCTGGGTGATTCTTCCTCCTTGGGCAAGCCCCGCCGCCTGATTCCAAAGATGATTCACGTGGACGTGCGGCGGACGGTCCGGCAGTCCGCCGGTTATCAAACGCCAGAGCGCTTTCAGGCCACATTCGGCGGCCAGGCCGTAGAGGTGATCCGCGTTGGCCCATCGCTGATTCCCGAAAAGGAGCTCGGCGTCTTCCCAGTGTCTCTCGTGGGCATCCAGGAAATTCTCCGGCCAGCTCATTGCCCCCTTTCTCCCCGGTGGATTCTTGCAAGCGGAACGTGCCTGATCGGCCTCATGATATTCGGGAGCCGGATGACCCGTCAACCGCGCTCGAAAGGCGACCCACGGAGGGCCGGCTCTTGCTTCCCAAACCGCTCCCGGTAGGCGGGGAGGGTGATCATCGGCGGGCGCTCGGCATCCCCAATCTCCTCCACCTCCAGGTAATAGCGGCCCGGCTCATGGCGGATCAGCTTCATGGAGCGGTTGACTTCCTCCAGCAGCTGGATCTTGTGCCGGTCCTCCAGGCGCTGGATCACCACTTGGATGATGGCGAAGGCCATCTTGGAGAGGGCCTCTAAGTCCTGGTTCCGGTGGATCCGCTCCTGCAGATCCACCTGGGCGATGGACCACAGGCCGAACCGCTCCAGGATGTCGATGAGCAGCCCGATCTCCACCCCATAACCGGTGAAGAAGGGAACCTGCTCTAAGATCTCTCGGCGGCCAGCGTATTCCCCCGACAACGGCTGGATCAACCCGGAGAGCTCCGGGAAGAACAGGTTGATCAGGGGCCGGGCCACCAGCTCGGTCACCCGCCCGCCGCCACCGGCCTGCAGCCGCTCCCCCACTCGGATGGGACGCCGGTAGAACCCCTTCACCAGGCCGATGCGCGGGGAGCGCAGCAGCGGGCCGATCAGCCCGTAAATGAAGCGGGGATGATAATTGGTGATGTCCGTGTCGGTCCAGACGATGAGATCCCCCTGCAGGACGTAGAGGCTCTTCCACAGCGCCTCCCCTTTGCCCCGATAAGAGCCTGCCTCCGGGAGGATCTCGGAGTGGATGTATATCGGGACGCCCTTCTCTCGAGCGATCTCCCGGGTGCGATCGGTGGAAGCGCTGTCGATCACCACGATCTCATCCAGGAGCGGGTAGCGCTCCATCAGGGCCTCGCGAGCGATATCCAGGATGGGGCCGATGGTGGCCTCCTCGTTGAGGGTAGGAAGCCCTAAGCTGATGGTCACCCCCTGGGCCCGCTTCAGGGACACCAGCTCCTCCAGGTCGGAGAATTCCTCCGCATCGAAGGTGTTCTCCGCAAACCACTTGTCCGCCAGCACGGAGATGGGGAGCTGGGCCGGCGCGCCCCGCGGTCGAGGCTGGCCGGGGAGGAAGGCCCGGGCGGCCCTGGCTAAGATCAGCGGCTTCTCTGTCCCTTGGCTCAGGGCGCGGGCCAGCGGCCCCAGGCCCTGAGGCCCTTCCCGGCCCGGTCGGGCGGGGGCGCCCAGGACCGCCCCATCGTGGTGGCGCAGCTCTTCCAGCACCGCCTGGGCGATCTCGCCGTGTAGGACCATCTGGCGGGTGATGCGGGGGAACTGCCGGGCCAGCGGCCGGAAGGCGGCCGCCACCCGCCGGGCCTCAGAGGCCGCGTGGAGCAGGGTCACCTGCCCATCCCAGGTCTCCGCCAGCGCTAGGGCGACCTCCACGGCCAGCTGGGTATACGGACCGCCCCGCACCGGCAGCAAAATCCGCTGCCAGCCCTCCCGAATCGGGCCGCGGACCAGGAGGAGATCGCAGGGGGATTCCTGGAGCACCCGGGCCAGGGGGGCTCCCAGCACCTGGCCCTCCGGATCGCCGTCCCAGGGCAGGAGCATCAGCGAAACCCGGTTCGCCTGGAGGAAGTGAAGGACTTCCTCCCATGGACAGTGGGAGACGCGGATGCGCGGGCGGACCCGGAGGGGTCGCTCCGGGAACTCCGCGGCCAGCGCCATCAGCCGCTGGCGCAGCGCCCGGGCCTCCGCCGCCCCATGGCTGAGGGAGCGCTCAGGCGGAAGGGAGACCAGCCCCAGCAGGGTGATCTCCCCCCGCCCTGCTGGACACAGCGCCGACGCCAGCGGGAGCAGTCCCCGCACGGCCTCGACATCTTCCACCGGGATCAGGATCGGATCGAACGGCATCGCCACCTTACCGTCAGGGGTTGGACGCGAACCCGTGAAGGATATGAGGAACAGCGGGCAGGTTCCCCTCTATTCTATTGCGAGAGCGGATGGGATGGCGGAACTGAACCCAGCGGGTGCAGGCCTCCAGCGGGGATGGACGTAGATCGTGTATAGTTTCAAATGGGGAAGCGAGCGGAAAGGCCTGGAAGCCTGCCAGCGCGCTGAAAGGCAGCCCGCTATGGAAACCCTGGGAGGAGCTGATGCGGTTCGGGAGGGAGCTCGCGGATGCCGATCCTGGAAGAGGGACTGGTGATCCGGGCGCTGGGCGCGGCGTATGATGTGCAGGGTCCGGACGGGGTGGTGCGATGCGTGCTGCGGGGGCGGCTGCGCCGCCGGACGGAGGGCCCCCGACGGCCGGTGATCGGGGACTGCGTGCGGTTCGAGCGGGTCTCCCCGAAGGAGGGGGCCATCATCGCCATCCTTCCCCGGCGCACCGCCCTAATCCGCCGCGAGCCTCTGGACCCTGAGAAGGCCCACGTCATCGCGGCCAACCTGGATCAGATCGTGGCGGTCTTCTCTGCTGTCCCGGAGCCCGATCTCTTCCAGATCGATCGCTATCTGGCGGTGGCCGAAGCCAGCCGCCTTCCTGCCCTCCTGGTCCTCAACAAGATCGACCTGGCAGAGGAGCTCTCTGCGCTCCGGGAGCTCCTCGCGGAGTATGAGGACCTGGGCTATCCGGTGCTGTATACCAGCGCCGTTACCGGGGCCGGCTTGGAGGAGCTACGGGAGCGGGCGACGGGGAAGATCAGCGCCTTTATCGGTCCCTCCGGGGTGGGCAAATCCAGCCTGCTGAACGTTCTGCAGCCCGGCCTGGGATTGCGCGTGGGCGACATCAACCCGCGGACCGGGAAGGGCCGTCATACCACCACCCGCAGCGAACTGATCCCCTTCGAAGGCGGATACCTGGCCGACACCCCGGGCTTGCGCGACATCGGCACGTGGGGGATCCGGCCGGAGGACTTGGCCGCGTGTTTCCCAGAGATGCGCCCCTATATCGGCCACTGCGAGTTCTCTGACTGTCTGCATCTGGAGGAGCCCGGCTGCGCGGTCCGCCGGACGGTAGCCCATGGGAAGATCCGCTGGCGTCGCTACGAGAGCTACTGGCGGATCCTGATCGAGCAGCAAGCGGCCCGCGCCTCATAGAGCACGGATGATGTAGAATGGGCCCGGGAAGGTCGCGGCGGAAGGCTGCAGCAAAAGTCGTTCCTACCAAACGTCGATCTTTCTGTATGCGGGGCTTTAGCCCTGAACCTTTGTCTTCAAGACCGTAGGGGTCGCGGCGAAGGCTGCGCTGACAATCCTGAACCTCGCGTTTCCGATGATATAGGGATTCGCGGCTGAAGCCGCTCCGACCAAGACGTCGATCTTCCTGGTAGGAGGTGCTTTAGCCCCGAACCTTTGTCTTCGAGACCGCAGGGGTTGGGGCGAAGGCTGCGTTGACAGCCCTTAACCGCACGTTTTCGATGACGCGGGGACTTGCAGCTGAAGCCGTTCCTACAAGCAAAAAAGGTGGGAGGTGATGATGGGCGCGAAGGTGCGGTTAACGGCGGTGGATCTGTGGCGGATGGGGGAGGGGGATGTCCGTCGCGAACTCGTGGACGGGGAGGTCATCGAGATGTCACCGGTCGGCGGAGTGCACGGTCATGTAGCGGCTCGCGTGACTTCCCGCCTCTCTCGCTATCTGGAGGCCCACGGAGGAGGATGGGTAGTCGTGGGCGATGTGGGGTTTATTCTGAGGCTGCCGTGGGATCCGGAGCGGGTGCGGGTGCCGGACGTGGCCTTCGTTGCGGCGGAGCGGTTGCCGGAGGGGAAGCTCCCGGCGGGGTTCATCGAGGGGGCACCGGATCTGGCGGTGGAGGTGCCGTCGCCGAACGACAACGCGGTGGATCTGCAGCAGAAAGTGCGGGACTACCTCGAGGCGGGGGCGCGGCGGGTGTGGGTGGTGGCCCCGGAGGCCCGGACGGTGACAGTGTATCGGCTGGACGGGACGGCGCGGTTCCTGCGGGAGCGCGAGGTGCTGGAAGGGGAGGACGTGCTTCCGGGCCTAGTCATCCCCCTGGCAGAGCTTTTTGGATCTTGAAGGCGATTCTTTCCTCTGATGGCGACGCCCCTGCGCGGTGAACCGCTCCCTCACCGGATCACCTCATAGATGCGCACTCCGGCATTGACGAAGACCAACCGGAGATACCCACGCTCGATCAGAAGCGGGAACTTCTCAAACCCCTTAGGTGGGTAATACAGGCGCTCTGCATATCCGTCCATCACGTAGCGCACATTGTAGCGGCGCAGGATGGCTATCGCCTCGTCCGGATCTATGGTCTCATAAAACCGGTTGACGTCCGCCTCGCGGCGTTGAATGATGGATTCCGGCACCACCGTCCGCTGCTGCCGCTGATGCCAGTCCCAACCGAAGACCACCGGCAGCCCGGTGAACATCGCGACCCGGCTGCGCAGCCCCCGATACGCCGGCGAGCGAACCGACTCGATGACCACGGGCGTTCCCTCGACCCGATCCCACAGGAAGCGAAGGGCCTCGAACTCCTCCCGCACCGGGTAGCGCACTCCTGCCTCGTCGGCGATGGCTTTCTCCATGAAGGCGAAGCCGTCCAGGGTGGGGCCCACGGAGACCTCCCAGCGGTCATACAGCCGGGCCCGAGTAGCCAGGACGGGGTAGAGCAGGGCGGAGAACAGCAAGAAGCCCAAGAGGCCCCGCCAGAGGACGCGCCCGGCCGGCGCCCACCGGCGGGCGGCCTCCTCCACCGTCAGGACCGCAACGGCGGCGGCGAGGGCCCGGAGGAACCACACCTGGAGGTAGAACTTGAAGACGGTGTTCATCCGCCCGATGTCGCCCTTCAGCACCACCTGCTCCACCCCCAGGGTCAGGGCCGCCGCGCTCGCGACCCAGATCCAGAGAAGGCGGCGCTCCAGCGCCTGATAGGGGCGCAGAGCGAGGGCGACGCTCAGCAGGATGATTGGGATCGCGAGAACGGCCACCGGAGCGATCCAGCTGCCTCCCAGCCACAAGCCCAGGCCGAGCGCCCCCGCCACGATCCACCCCACCGTCCCCAGGGGATCGCTCCGCCAGCCCGCGAGGACCCAGCGGCGCAGCCGCCAGGCCTCCCGCACCAGCCACATCAGGATCGGCCCCAGGAAGAGGCCGTGGAGCAACAGGTAGATGTCCAGCGGGGTGCGGTCCCCTTTCCAGAGTTCAACCGCCGTGTATGCGGTGGCGTAGTGCGCCAGATAGGGATAGAAGAGCAGGACCCCCACCCCGACGAAGGCGAGGCACCGGACGAGCCATCCCTCGATGCCGGACCCCGTGCGGAGATCCCCGCGGGTCCAGGCGTTGAGGGTGAGGGCGGCCAGCCCCAGGAGGAGGTGGGTGGGGTAATCCCACGTGTTGGTGGGCCGCAGCGCGCCCACGACCAGGGCGCCCAGGGCGAGGGCGGCGATCCCCGACGGCTCCCCCCAGCGCGCCCGGCGCAGCCAGGCCAGCCCGATCAGCAGAGCGGCCAGCTGCAGGGGGAACGCCATCATGTGCGCGTGCAGGTCCGCATACAGGAACGTGAAATAGGGGAACTCGGTGATGGGCGTGACGTCGCGATCCGGGATCAGGCGGGTGGGATTCCAATACCACCACTCGATGCGGGCGGGCAGCGCCGCGCGGCCGGTCAGCACCTCTCGCATCCCGATGAGGGTTTCCCGCAGGGAGGGGGACTCCGCCTCCGTAACCTGAGCTCCCACCTCCTGGAAGAGGTCGGAGAGCAGCTTCAGCTCCCCCAGGTTGCCTATGCCCACCGCGAACAGGGCGGCGAGCAGGCCGGCGGCGATGGGCTTCCCCCGCGCCCGGGGCCACCCGGCCGCCGCGAGGTGCGCGCCCGCCGCGAACGCCCCCAGGGCGGTCAGGGCCGCCAGGGTGGGGATCGCGGCGTTATAGGCGTAGCGCACCTCGAAGCCCAGGAACTTGATCGGCGCTCCGACGATCACGTAGCCGAAGTAGTAGTAGTTGATATAGCCGCCGGCGAACCAGGGGTCGTAGGGCGGGAAGCGCAACGAGCGGATCGTCGCCAGCAGATACGAGAGGTCCATGGGCTTCTCCCCGCCCATCACCGGATGCCAGAGGTCCGGATGGCCCAGGCGGATCAGCAGCCAGAAGGCGAAGGCCCCCACGGCCACCGCCTCCTCGACCCGCCAGAGGGGATCCCGCAGGGCAGCCCGGATGGCCGGCTTCACTCGAGGCCACAGGAGGACGTCGACGACCAGGCCGGCGAGCAGGGTGAGGCCCATGGCCGTCCGGTTGAAATCCATGATCCCCAGGCTGGCCATCAGCCATGGGAGGAAGGCGAAAAGCAGTGGCCCCAGGATGCGCGCGAGCGCGTATCCCCGATCCCGCAGGCCGGGGAAGGCCCAGGCCGTCAGCGGCCACGCTCCCCATCCGAGCAGGGCGAAGAAGAGCCACCAGGCCACCACCCCGAGGGCCGGCCACCGGTTCAACGGGCTCTCGGATGGGAAGATCGCCCGATACGTGGAGGCCGCCTGCTGGCGCGCCCAGACGACCGGATCCAGCATCAGGAGGCCGCGGGCCTGGGTATACTGGCGCGGCGTCTGCCAGACCACTTGGCTCAGATCCACGGATTCCAGCACCCGGCGGGCTTGTTCGAGGGAGAAATCCGGCCGCTTGCGGAAGATCCAGACCGGCGGATGGTCGTAGACGCTGAAGGCCTCCTCGGCGCCCCACAAGGGCTCCTCGAACCCCAGCGGGGGAAGATCGAAGCCGATGCGCCCGCCGATGTCGTCGATCTCCAGCGGTCCCAGGCGCGGCTTCACGTGGAAGACGGCGACGAGGTCGAAGCCCAGCCGGCCCTCAAAGAGAGCCCGGTAGTAGGCGACGGTCATCGGGTAGCGCAGGGGGAGACGGGGGATCGACCAGACCAGGCGCTGGCTGGAGAGGACGATCCAGTCCGCCCGCTCCAGCCACTCCAGGGCGCGTTGGCGCTTCTCCTCGTTATCGTCGTCATACCAGGCCATCTCCAGGCCCTGGTAGATCGAGAACCCATCCTTCCCATCCACCCGCAGGGGCAGGCCGTCGTCCCAGTGCTCGTTGGCGATCACCGAGGAGGCCAGCAGAAGCGGCCCGCCCTCGGCCCGCAGGCGCAGGAGGTAATCCCCGGCCGGCAGGACGAGAGGCTCCGGCCCCCCCGCCCGAACGGGATCCCCATCCGGATGGCGGGGGGCAGAGGGGGCGGGGATCCGGAGCTGCAGGCGGACGGTGCCCGCGGGATCTTCCAGGGTCAGGTGGAGCAGGCCGGGCGTTTCCCCGAGGGCGCGCAGATGCGGGATCTCCAGGCCTGAGATCGTCTGCGCAGGGGTGATCGGGACCGTCAGGACGAGTTCCTCCTGGACCAGGAGGCGATTTTGGCCCAGCGGCAGGGGATAGCGGGCGCCGGGGGGATCCGCGCGCAAAAGGGTGATCGCAGTGGGGACGTGGGCGTAGAGCCAGCGGGAGGCGGCGACCCGGGAGACCGGCTGGCGGTAGATCCCGGTGAAGGCCCAGGCCCAGAGGAAGGTCCCCCCGACCACGATCCCGATCCCGGCTCGAGCCAGCCATCTTCCGGCCGGTTGGGGGAGCTGCCGCAGACGCAGGAGCCCCCAGGCGGCGGTCAGGGCCAGGGCCGGATAGATCGGGAGGAAGTAGCGCATGGATTTCACCCACTGCGTCCCCATATACAGGAAATACCCGCCGGTCCACAGCGCGAGGAGCAGCCAGCCCATGGGGATGGGATCGAGCCCGATCCCCTCCTCACGCAGGCGCCGGCGGAGGGCCAGCCCCAGCCCCAGCCATCCGAGCCATGCCGCGGCGCCGAAGGGGAGGCCCATCCCCCACAGCACCATGTTCTTCAGGGGGAAGAGGATGGGTGTCCGATCTGTCCATTGATGGCCGGGCGGGTAATCGGCGGCCCCGCTGATCAGCGCCTGGATCTCCCGCATGTTGGCCAGCCAGCGGGGGTCGGGGAGGATCCATCCGGCGAAGGCGTAGGGCATCCCCAGGCGGAAGGCGAGGGCGGCGGCGACCCCGGCGGCGATCCAGAGGCGCAGGGTCTTCACGGGGCCGCGGAGGGACAGAAGGGCAGCGAGGGCCAGCAGGGCAAGCAGCGGCCAGAGGTTGATGCGGGAAGCCAAGGCCGCCCCGGCCATCGCTCCGGTCAGGAATGCGGTAGCCAGCGTGGGGCGGCGGAGCATGCGGATCATCCCCAGGAGCGCGGCGGTGCTGAAGAACGTCGCCCAGGTGTCCGTGGTGTAGAAGTGGGCCTGCTGGACGTTCATCACGCTGAGGGCCATCAGGGCGGCGGCCAGCAGTCCCCCCCCGATCCCCATCAGCGCCCGGCCGATGAAAAAGGTCAGCAGGACCGTCCCGGCGTCCAGGAGGGCGGAGAGGGCGCGGCCGAGCAGGGTGACCTCATCGTAGCCGAGGGCCGTGCGGCGGGCAAAGGGACAGATGCGGGCCTTCCCCGGAGATGGCGCCTCCGCCTGGGGCGGACGCTCCATCTCCAGCCGGGCCTCCGCCTGACAGATCGCCGTGACCAGCTCGCCGATCCCCCGGGTGAGAATGATGGGCAGGTCCCCGTAGACGAAGAAGGTGTAGCCCCGGTTATAGGGGTTCAGGGGGGAGCGGGCGGAGTCCAGGTATTCTCCCAGGTCCCGGGGCCAGGCCAGGGCCTCCGTGACCATGGTGAGGAAGCGCTCGTCGGGATGCAGATGCTGGCTCTCGTCCCAGTTCAGCCCTGTCAGGCGAAGGGCCAGGGCGACGATCATGATGAGGGGGAGCAGAGCGATCCACCAACCCTTTTCGTCGCGCGGCATCGTGCCCATGCGTCTGTGGCGTCTGAACCGGATTGTGCAAGTCCTTCCCATTGTAGTCGCAGGCCTCGGTTCCCGGCCAGCCCGCCCGGCATGTAGGGCGACTGCTCGCAGTTGCCCCACGGTATAATGGGGCCGGCGGCGGCCCCTTCGCGTCGGAGGCGATGAGGCGACCCTGCGGATCCTTGCGGGCGCGAACGGCGGAGACATGGCGCGCATCGTGATCGACGTCACCGCGGCGGTGCGGCAGGGCGCGGGGATCGGGCGCTATGCCCGGGAGCTGACCCGCGCCATCCTGCAGGCGTTCCCGGAGCACCGTTACACCCTGTTCTACGCCGGCCCGGTGCGCTTCCCCCTGACGTGGGCGCAGGCCCCTGGGCTCCGCCTGCGGGCGGCCCCGCTGCCCGAGAAGGGCATGGTCTGGCTCTGGCATCGCCTGTCCCTCCCGGTCCCCCTGGAGCTCTTCACCGGGGTTGCGGACCTGATCTATTCCCCGGATTTCCTGCTCCCGCCCACGCTGCCCGGGCGGCGCACGCTGCTGACCGTCCACGATCTCTCTTTTGAGGTGATGCCCGAGACCCTCCCTGCGCCCCTGGTGGCCCACCTGCGCCGGAACGTCCCCCGCGCCGTCCGGCGGGCGACCCACATCCTGGCCGACTCCGAGGCCACGCGGCAGGATCTCATCCGGCTGTGGGGCGTGCCGGCGGAGAAGATCACCGTGCTCTACAGCGGGGTGGATCCCCGCTTCCGGCCGGTTCAGGACCCGGCGCTTCACGCGCGGGTTCGAGCGCGTTACGGGCTGGGGCCGTGGCCGTTCATCCTCACGGTGGGCACGGTGCAGCCGCGCAAGAATTACCCGCGCCTGATCGAGGCCTTCGCCGCCCTGGTGCGGGAAGGGATCTTCCCCGAGGGCCATCTGGTCATCGTGGGGGAGAAGGGGTGGCAGGCGGAGGGGACCTTTGAGGCGATCCGGCGCTCGGGGATGGCGGAGCGGATCCACTGGCTGGGCTTTGTGGACGATGCCGATATGCCGGCGCTGTATTCCGCCGCCGCGGTTTTCGCGCTGGTCTCGCGGTATGAGGGCTTCGGCCTGCCGGCGCTGGAGGCGATGGCCTGCGGGACGCCGGTGGTGGCCTCGCGGGCCTCCTCCCTGCCGGAGGTGGTGGGGGAGGCGGGGGTGCGGGTGGACCCGGAGTCCGTGGCGGACATCGCGCGGGGGCTGCGGGCGGCCCTGGAGGATCCCGAGCGGCGGGCGGCGTTGCGGGAGGCGGGCCTGGAACGGGCCCGCCGCTTCACCTGGGAGGCGGCCGCCCGGCAGTGGCACGAGATCGTCTTGCGGCTCCTGAAGGGGACTCAGGGCCTTCGGTGATCCCTTTCGGCCACAGGACACGTGGGGCAACTGCGAGCAGTTGCCCCACATAGGAGGAAGCCGGCTCCGGTCGTGCCGCCGGGGAACAGGATGCGGACGGTGCAGGGGATCAGGCCTGAGCGCCTCAGGCTCCCGGCTTTCTCTCCTCCCGCCTCCAGGTCAGGGTGATCTTATAGTGAGCCTCGGTGCTGGCGGCGGCGATGAACGCGCCGGCCTGGGCGTTCAGGCTCAGGCCGAACTCCACCTGGATCTCGTCGGGCGGGTCGTGGAGGGCGCGGAGCTTCTGGATGAGGACCTGCGCGGCCGGGCGGATCCGGTCCAGGGCGGCCTCAAAGGTCTGCTGCGCCTTCAGCACGCCCCGCTCCCCCCGCGCCGCCGGGATCATCCCCGGCTCCTCCGGCACCTCCGCTTCCACCAGGATAGTGGCGCCGTCCTCCATGGGGAATTCAATCAGGCGCTTCATCGCTCGCCTCCGATTCCGGGTTGCTTACTTGTAAAGCGCCATGCGCAGCCACCGGGCCATCAGAGGGACGGAAAGCCGTATCCCTTCTTCCGTCTCCGTCACCAGGTCGTGGTGGATCAGGGTCTGGAAGGCCTTCTCTCCGGTCTCCGGGTCCAATCCGGCTGCCTGAATCAGGTCCTGGCGCGAACGGACCGTCTGTTCCGACCCTGCAAAAGCCTGCAGGATGCGCTGGCCATCGGGGCCGGCCTCCTCCCAGACGCCGCTGAAGTAATATTCGGCGGTCAGGAAGAACTCCCGGAAGAATTCGGGAGTGAGCATGGCCCTCAAGTCCTCCACCGTCACCCGGCGGGGGGTGTTCCGCCCTTCCCGCCGGAAGCGCTCGTTCCAGCGCTCCACCAGTTCGTAGCAGAGCCGCTGGATCAGGTAGGGTTGCCCACCGGTCAGGCGGTAAATCTCCTCCGCCAGCGGTTCCTCCATATCCAGCGCGAAGTCATCCGTAGGGCGGCGGATGAGCCAGACGGCCTCGTCCCGGCTCAGAAAGGTCACCTTCACCGGCTCCGCGCTTCCGTAGAAGACGGCGTGGTAATGGCGCAGCTCCTCCTCCAGCCGCTGACGCCCCGCCAGGATGAGGTTCAGCCAGAGATGCCGCCCCAGCGCGGCCCGCAGGTAACGGAGGAAGTCCGGCTCAAATTTCCCGGCCTCGATCTTCTCCTCGATCAGCTCATACTCGTCCACCGTCAGCACCAAGCGCCGGCCCGCCATCTGCGGGTCCAGCCGTTCGAGAAGACGGTTGAGGGTCTCTGTGGCCTGCCCGAAGGAGGCGTATTCTGCGCGGTCGGGAGGGGGGCCGGGGTCCAGGCCCGCCGTTCGGGCCGCCGCGTGGATCGCTCCGGCGAACTTCTGGAGAAGTTGGCCGGTGTGGTCGGCGGCGATGAGATCCTGCATATCGGTGGAGGCAATCAGGATGTTCGGCGGCCGCTTCTCCTGCAACCGCAGGAGGATGGAGGACTTGCCCATCCGCCGGTGGCCGTAGAGGATGAGGACGGGGAGGGGGGTATCCGGGGGGCTGGCCCACCAGCGCTCCAGCCTTTCCAGCACCCCGCTCCGACCGACGAAGGTCTTCCGCACCGGGCGGCCGCTGGCCCCCTCCATGAAGGGGTTCTCCACCGGGCGCAAGAGGACTTCCTCTCCGATCTCTCCACCCCAGCGGGCCAGGACCTCCCGCCAGCGGACGGCGACCTCCCGGATCAAATCCGCCTCCGGGGGCTCGCACGTTTCCCCGGCGGTCTCGATCAGGCGGGTCAGGATCCC
>Ga0272447_1000209_pt1 | contig 45933 bp, 47 predicted proteins | sample YNPCB0133_FD_194589 | JGI IMG/M metagenome (GOLD analysis project Ga0272447, IMG submission 194589) | Hot spring microbial mat communities from Yellowstone National Park, WY, United States - YNP-CB-013-3 | ecosystem: Environmental > Aquatic > Thermal springs > Hot (42-90C) > Sediment | place... | reverse complement strand
GCCTTAGGGTGGAGATCCCGGACTATAGCCAGGCCCTGATCCCCGAGATCAAAGGCTTCAAGATTGGAGTCATCCGCGACCTGCTGGGAGAAGGGTGTGGGGAAGAGACCCGCGCTGCCGTGCAAGCCGCCATCCAACACCTACAGGAGCTGGGGGCGGAGATCCTGGAGATCGACTGCCCCAGCTTTCGCTACGGCCTGGCCACCTACTACATCATCGCCCCTTCGGAAGCTTCTTCCAATCTGGCCCGCTACGACGGCGTCAAGTACGGCCTGCGGGAACCCGCCGACTCGCTCTTGGCTATGTACGGCAAAACGCGCGCCCGCGGCTTTGGGCCGGAGGTGAAGCGGCGCATCATGATCGGCACCTATGCCCTCTCTGCCGGCTACTACGACGCCTACTACCTCAAAGCCCAGAAGGTGCGCACCCTGATCAAGCAGGATTTCCTCAGGGCCTTCGAGAAGGTGGATGTGCTGGTCAGCCCCACCACCCCCACGCCGGCCTTCAAGGCGGGGGAGCGGGAGGATCCCTTGAGTATGTACCTGTGCGACCTGATGACGATCCCGGTCAATTTGGCGGGCCTGCCGGGGCTGAGCCTGCCCTGTGGCTTTGCCAACGGTCTGCCCATTGGCCTGCAGATCATCGGCAACGTCTTGCAGGAGAGCAAGGTGCTGCGGGTGGCCTATGCCTATGAGCAGAGCACCGACTGGCACAAGCGGCGACCTCCCCTGGGACAGCCCCCCCTTGAGCAGGCCCAGGGAACCGCTCAACAGCCCAAAGCCAAGAGCAAGTCCACCAAGGGGAGCAAAAAATCCAAAAGCTGAGCCCACTAGGCCATGCCCATCTGGTTGGCTGCCGAGAAGCGCTCCATGAAGCGCAGGAAGCGCTCCCATTCTGCTTCTGTTTCCATGTCGTAGATCACTTCCAAGGCCTTGAATTCCCCGTTCAAGAACTTGGCTTTGATGTTGCGGGTGGTCAGCTCCCCTTCCTCGTCGATCATCCGCATGCCAAGGATGCTTTGCGTGTCGGACTTCAGCTCCTCAAAGCGAAAAATGGCGGATCCCCGCTTGCCGGTTTTGGATTTCAGCAACCGCACCTGCGTTGGCACTTCTGGAATACCGGGAGAAAACTCAATAGTGGCCATAATTTTTAAAAAAACTCATTCAAATCATTATAGTTGTTCCAAACACGATGATTAAGACACTTTGTCGCTGACCCAAGCGATCCCCGCCCCTAGCGGCCCTCACCCCCAGCCCCTCTCCCAAGGGGAGAGGGGAGCTGGAGATCGATGGATAAGCTGTTTCCCAGCCATTTGCTAGGTGGGGATCGGATCCCCGGCCAGAAACTTTTTCAACTCCCAAGCGGCCATCTGCTCCAGGTGGTAACCGGCCTGGCGCTGCGCCTCGGCCACATCCGGGATCCGGTCACAGAGGGCAGCAACTCTAATGGGAAGGGGTCGGGCGGCCAAGTCGGCCCGGGCTGCCGGGGTGGCCTGGCCACAGAGAATCAGCAGGGGCTTCTGGGCCACCATGGCCTGCTCCAGCACCGCCCCCACTACCTTGCCCATGCTGCTCTGTTCGTCAAGGCGGCCCTCGCCAGTTACCACCAGATCGCAGCGGCGGAGACGCTCCGGCAGGGCCAAGTGCTGGGCCAAGAGCTGGATCCCGGACTCCAGGGTGGCGCCCAAAAAAGCCACCAATCCTGCCCCCAGCCCGCCGGCGGCGCCGGCCCCTGGGATCCCCTCCACGGCCCGGCCCAGATCCCGCTCCACCACCCTGGCCCACTGCTGCAGTGCCTGCTCCAATTGCCGCACTTGCTGGGGAGTGGCGCCCTTCTGGGGGGCAAAGACGGCAGCCGCCCCCAACGGGCCAGTGAGGGCGTTCTGCACATCGCAGAGGCCGCGGATGCGCTTGCCTTGCCAAATGCGCTGTTTAGGTGGCTCGATGCGCGCCAGGCGGGCCAGCTCCCCTCCCCCCCAGCCGATGGGATCCCCGGCCCCATCCAAGAGGCGATAGCCCAAGGCCTGCGCCATCCCCGCACCCGCATCGACGGTGGCGGATCCGCCCAGCGCTATCCAAATCTCGGCGATGGGATCCCGGCAGACGGCCCGCAACAGCTCCCCCAGGCCATAGGTGGTGGTGCGGGTGGGATCCCGCTGCTCAGGGGGCACCAAGGTCAGGCCGGCCACCTGGGCTACTTCCAGCAGCGCCCGCTCGCCTGCCACCCCGTACTCGGCCCAGACGGGATCCCCCAGCGGGCCAGTGACCCACAGCCCTCGTTTCTCTCCCCCCAGCGCCGGCAACAAGGTCTCCAGCGTGCCCTCGCCCCCATCGGCCAGGGGGAGTAGCTCCACCTTGGCCTTCGGCAAGACCTGGCGGATGCCCCGGGAGATGCTCTCCGCTGCTGCCTTGGCTGTCAGGGATCCTTTGAAGCTATCCGGGCAGATCAAAACCCGCCGAGGTGGGCGGCTGAACTCAGATCCCTGGTCTGGTGAACCCATACCCAGCATCAGCCCTAAAACGTCCTCGGCGGCAACAGAGAGAATGGATTGAACTTGGCTGCGGGCCCGCAAGGCTGAGCCCGGAGCTATTGGGCACTGCCCCCCTCCGCTGTTGGAGGTTGATCCGGTGTTGAAGGTTGGGGAGAGGGGACGGCGGCGGATGAGTTGCCCAAAGACTGCTCCAGGGCCAGACGCTGCTCCATCACCCGCAGAAAGTAGCCACCCATCATCGCCCCGGAGAGCATTTTTGCCAAGCTCTCGCGGTTGGTGATGATTTGAACGCCAAATTGGTCTGGCGGCAAACTGCCCACCAAGCTGCGAATGTTGTGGCCCAAGATCTCCAGCACCTCCGGCGACGAGTTGCGAGCGATGTCTTGAAAAACGCTGGGATCCTGAGACTGCAGATATTGCCAGAGCCGGTTGTTGGGGCTGGGCGTTTGCGCGGCCTCAAAACCAGGAATGAAATTGATCGGGCTCGACATGGAGTCACCAAGCTCCCCAAACACAGCAAATCTAGCCCAACTCGGAGCTGTTGGCCCCATTCCTTAGGCCTTCGCAGCTCCGCCAATTGGGCTATGTCAAACCTAACACCCGAGCCTCGCCGCCTTCGGTACGGGATCCCACCCCTTTGAGGCGGCAAATGCCGTACCTCGGGAGGCGCCGCCTCGGAGATCAACCGTCGGCCTCGGGGATCCCCTCTGCCGGCTCCTCTTCAGCTTCCGCCGGATCCCTGATAAACGAAGCGGGCACCACCGTCACTCCTACAATGCTGTCCTCCGGATCCAAGCGCTGCACCAGCACCCCTGTCGCCTCGCGAGACTGAGTGGGGATGGCCTTGGCCAACTGGCGCATGACAATGCCTCTGGCAGTTACCAACAGGATCTCGTCCTCGGCATTGACGATGCGCAGGGCAGCCAGCTCATCCGACTCCTGGCGGAACTTAGTGGCGATCACCCCCTTGCCGCCCCGGTTTTGCCGGCGGAAGTGGTCGATGGCCGAGCGCTTGCCCCGCCCTTCTTTGGTAATCACCAGCACCCAGGGGTTGGCCAGCCTCTCCCCCTCTCGCTCAGCGGCCATCACCGACTCGGCAAAGATGATGTCCATGCTGACGATGTCGTCGCCGGGGTTGAGGGTGATGGCCCGCACGCCGCGGGTGGCTCGCCCCAGGGGGCGCAGTTGCTCGTCATCTGCCCGGAAGCGGATGCACATGCCCTGGCGGGTCGCCATAACCACATCGTCGCTGGAGCGGGCGCGGCGCACCCAGCGCAGCTCATCGTTTTCCTCCAGAGAGATGGCAATCAGGCCGTTGGAACGCACATTGGCAAAGGCGCTGAGGGCCGTTTTTTTGATGTAGCCCGCTCGGGTGAGCATCACCAAGTATTCGTCGTCGCTGAACTCGCTCACGGGCACCATCGAGGTAACCCGCTCTTCCCGAGTGATGGGCAGCAACTGGACGATGGCGCTGCCGCGGGCGGTGCGGCTCCCCTGCGGGATCTCGTAGGCGGGCAGGGTATAGACCATCCCCCGATCCGTGAAAAAGAGGATAGTGTCGTGGCTGCGACAGGCAAAAAACTGCTCGATGGCATCGTCGTCTTTGATGCGGGCGCCGGCCTTGCCGCGGGTGGCCCGCCCCTGCACCTGGAACTCTTCAAGGTCCATGCGCTTGATGTAGCCCTGCTCGGTGAGGAAGATGACCGTCTCGCGGTTCTCGATCAGATCGGCAACCTTGAGCTCACAGTCTTCCAGGCAGAGGCGGGAGCGGCGCGGGCTGGCAAAGCGGCTCTTGAGCTGCTGCAGCTCTTCGCTGATGATCTGCATCACCCGCTCCCGGCGGGCCAAAATATCCCGCAAATCGGCAATTTGCCTCACCAAGTCTTCGTGTTCGGCCTGGATTTTCTCCGCTTCTAGGGCGGTGAGGCGGCGCAGTTGCATCTGTAAAATGCCATCGGCTTGCGCTTCGCTCAGGCCCAACGTTGCCTGCAACTCAGCTCGGGCTGTGGCGGCATCGGCGGCTCCGCGGATGAGGGCGATCACCCGATCCAACTGCCCCAAAGCCAAAAGGTAGCCCTGCAACAGGTGATCCCGCTCTTCGGCTTTCTGCAGCTCGTAGCGGGTGCGCCGCTCGATCACCTCTGCCCGAAAATCCAAGAAAGCCTGCAGTGCGTCCCGCAGCGTCAGGGTGCGCGGCTCGCCGTTGAGGATGGCCAGCATGTTGACCCCGAAGTTGCTCTGCAGGGGGGTTTGCTTGTAGAGGTTGTTGAGCACCACCTGAGGCTGAGCATCCCGCTTCAGCTCGATCACCACCCGCATGCCCTCGCGGTCGCTTTCGTCGCGGATGTCGGCAATGCCCTCCAGTTTTTTCTCGTTGACCAGCTCGGCAATTTTTTCAATCATGGCTGCCTTGTTGGTTTGGTAGGGCAGCTCGGTGATGATGATGGCCTCCCGCGTCGGTCGGCCCCGCTGCTCGATGGTCTCCACCGTGGCCACCCCCCGCAAGGTGATGGAGCCGCGCCCGGTAGTATAGGCTTCGCGGATGCCTTCCTGGCCCATGATCAGCCCGCCGGTGGGGAAATCGGGGGCCGGGATCCACTGCATCAGCTCCAGGCTGGTCAGGTTGGGGTTGTGGATGAGGGCGATCAGGCCGTCCACCAGCTCTCCCAGGTTGTGGGGCGGGATGTTGGTGGCCATGCCCACGGCAATGCCAGAAGAACCGTTCAACAGCAACTGCGGGATCCGCGCCGGCAGCACCAGCGGCTCCTGCTGGGATCCGTCGTAGTTGTCGATGAAGTCGACGGTGTTGGCGTCGATATCCTGCAGCAGGGCTTCCTGGGCAAAAGCGGTGAGGCGGCACTCGGTGTAGCGCATGGCCGCCGGCGGGTCGTTGTCGATGGAGCCGAAGTTGCCGTGCCCGTCCACCAGGCGCTCCCGCATGGAGAAGTCCTGGGCCATGCGCACCAGGGCTTCGTAAACCGCCTGATCCCCGTGGGGATGGTATTTCCCGATCACATCCCCCACGACGCGGGCGCACTTGCGAAAAGGGCGATCCGCCGTCAGGCCCAGCTCGTGCATGGCGTAGAGGATGCGGCGATGCACCGGCTTGAGGCCGTCGCGGGCATCCGGCAGAGCCCTCCCGACAATCACGCTCATGGCGTATTCCAGGTAGGACTGCGCCATCTCCCGCTGCAGGTCGGTGGAGATGATGCGCGCGGTCAATTCGTTGTCGCTCATGGGTGGGGGTAGAGGTGAGGGATCCCGGTCGGCTTGGGCGCGGGCACGGTTCGAGGTTACAAAGCTGTCGCAGCAGCAATCGCCATTGCCGGCCAACGGTCGGCAACCCAGGAAACTAAAATAAAGTGCGCCTGCGTCTAGTCTACCATTGCCTTTTGCCGGGGCAGAGGGAGTTGCCCGGAGCCGCCCCCTGTCCCAAGGGGATCCCTGAAGACATTTATAGATAAAAATCTATCCTCTAATCGGGGCGTTATGGTAACGCTCAATGATAGGCTGCCTATAGCATTGAGGGCAGTGGGGCATGTTGGGCCAAGTGACGGGGCAAGGTGGGGGAGTGCTGGCTTGGCGTCGGCGTCTGAGCCTAGAAAACTGGCGTGGGGATCTCTTCGGTGGCCTGACGACGGCTATTGTCTCGCTGCCGATGGCCCTGGCCTTTGGGGTGGCTTCTGGTGCCGGGCCGGTGGCGGGCTTGTATGGGGCGGTGTGTGTGGGCTTTTTTGCTGCCCTGTTCGGCGGCACTCCCACCCTCATCTCCGAGCCCACCGGGCCGATGACGGTGATGATGACGGCAGTCATTGCCAAGGTTACCGCCAGCTATCCGAACCAGGGACTGGGGCCGGCCTTCACGGTGGTGATGGTGGGGGGCCTGTTTCAGGTGCTGTTTGGATCCCTGAAGCTGGGCAAATACATCACCCTTATGCCCTACAGCGTTATCTCCGGCTTTATGTCCGGGATCGGCTGGATCATGATTTTGCTGCAGATCCCGCCCCTTTTGGGCCACGCCAGCCAGGGGGGAGTGATCGGGGCGGTGCAGAACCTGCCGACCTACCTGCTCAATCTCAAGTTCCCGGAACTGGGGTTGGGGCTGCTGACCCTTGCGATCCTCTTTGGCTATCCCAAGCCTTGGCGAAGAGTGGTGCCGCCCCAGTTGGTGGCCCTGGTGCTGGGAACGCTGGTGGCCAACTTGTTCATGGCTGACTGGGATTTGCGGCGCATCGGGCCCATCCCCACCGGCTTGCCCCAGGTGCAATGGCCGCAGTTGCCCTTTGCTTCCCTGGCCAGCTTGGTGTTGGACGGGGTGGTGCTGGGCATGCTGGGCTGTATCGACACCCTCTTGACGGCGGTGATTGCCGACAACCTCACCCGCACCCGCCACGACTCCGACCAAGAGCTGATCGGGCAGGGGATCGCCAACCTGGTCTCCGGCTTCCTGGGGGGCTTGCCGGGGGCGGGGGCGACCATGGGCACGGTGGTGAATATCCAGTCAGGGGGACGTACGCCCTTGGCGGGCATCACCCGCGCCCTCATCCTCTTGATGGTGGTGCTGTTTGCCGCTCCCCTCACCCAAGGGATCCCGATGGCGGTGCTGGCGGGGATCGCCTTTAAGGTGGGGGTGGATATCCTCGACTGGAGCTTCCTGAAGCGGGCCCACCGCCTCTCCCTCAAAGGGGCAGCCATTATGTACGGGGTGATGTTCATGACGGTGTTCGTGGATCTCATCGCCGCCGTGGGGGTAGGGGTATTTGTGGCCAATTTGCTCACCATTCAGCGTCTGAGCGAGCTGCAAGCGGAAGAGGTGAAAGCCATTACCGATGCGGACGATGCCGTAGATCTCACCCCGCGGGAAAAGGAATTGCTGCGCCAGGGCCGCGGTCAGGTGTTGCTATTTTACCTGAGCGGGCCCATGATCTTCGGGGTTTCCCAGGCCATTTCCCGCCAACACCAGGCGGTGGCCTCCTGCCAGGCTTTGGTCTTGGATTTGTCCGATGTGCCGATGCTAGGCGTTTCGGCGACGCTGTCCTTGGAAAATGCCATCCGCGAAGCTCTAGATCAACGCAAACAGGTGTGGATCGTCGGGGCCAAGGGTCGGATCCGGCAGCGCTTGGAAAGCCTGCATCTGCCCTTGCCGGCAGAGCGATTTGTGGAGAGCCGGGAGGCCGCTTTGGCCGAGGCCGTCGCCCAGTTGGGCTTGCCGCTAGAACCCAGCCCCCTGGTTTGAGCCCTCCGATGAGCCCAACAAGAAAGCTGCAGACTTCGTTTGCCGGATCGGGGTCAGTTCTGGATCTATGCACTGGAAAGGTCGGGTTGCCTACTTGGCAACCCTGCATCGCAAAGAGCAGGTGATCGGCCCTCTCTTGGCCCACCACCTGGGGATCCAGGTGCAAGTGATACCTCTGGACACCGACCAACTGGGCACCTTCTCGCGGGAGCGGCCTCGGCCAGGGGATCCCATCCACACCCTACGCCTGAAAATTGAGAGAGCCCGCCAAGCTCATCCCGCCTCTTTGGTTTTGGCCAGCGAGGGATCCTTTGGCCCCCACCCCCAGATCCCTTGGATCCCTTGGAATCAGGAGTGGGTCATGCTCAGGGTTTTTGAACCCGGCGCGGAGCCCTTGGAGCTGGTCGGCTATGCAGAGAGCACCCAAACCAATTTCAGCCATCGCTGGGTGCAGAGCTGGGCAGAAGCGCTGGACTTTGCCCAAAGGGCGGGTTTTCCCCAGCACGCCCTGATCGCCCTCGACCAGCCAGAAAAGCCCCAGGTTATCCACAAAGGAATCCAAGACGAAGCAACCCTGAAGCAGGTGGTGGGGGAGCTGCTGGCTCGGCAGGGTGGCCTGCATCTGGAAACCGACATGCGGGCCCTGTACAACCCAACCCGGCTCCAAGTCATCGCAGCCGCCACCCAAAACCTAATCGCCAAAGCCCAAAGCCTGTGCCCGGCCTGCGGCACTCCTGGCTACTGGCAGATCCGCTCGGTCTCTGGACTGCCCTGCGGTCAATGTGGCGCCCCTACCCCCGTGGCCAAGGCATGGGTATATGGCTGTTCCCGCTGTTCCCACACCCACACCGAGCCTGTGGCAGAGCCCTGGGCGGATCCCGCTCAGTGTGCCTTTTGTAATCCCTAGCTTTGTCCCAAGCTTGACGTCAAGCCCAGGCTTTCATCCCCCCAGAGGGGCTGATGTAAGAAAATAGGGATCCAACCCAGTGGATCCCTACTTAGCAACTTGGATGTCAGCGCAGGGATTTTAAGAACTAGAAAGTAAACACAGCTCGCAAAGCCCCCACGCCAATGGTTGGGTCGTTGTCTCCAGGTCTGCCGCCATTGGGGTTGCTCACAAAGTAGGCAGCAGGCGTTAGAGTAATGTACTCGTTGACCGGGAAGCTGTAGTAGACGTCCACAACGAAGGGGCGAGTATCCCACACTCCGTCGTTGTCTGTGGTCACGATTGGCTGCCCAAATACAATCCCACCTTTGGCACCCTCCACGAAGAGGTCGGGGAAAACAAAGCCAAGGAGGAAACCGTTAAAGTCTTCCTCTCCCGGATCCACAGTGCCAGCCGGTACCACATTGGGCAGGTTGTAATCCACATTGCCAGCCGTAAACCAGCCAGACAAGGTAATGCGAGGGCTGATCTCCCAGTTGGCTGCGAACGTAAAAGCATTCACCCGTGCAGAGACATCTACCCGAGTTTCTCTTACCGGTCCACGGAAGAGACTTTTACCCGTGGCCAGGAAGGTGGGGCCGTCGTTCGCCTGCTGCAGGTAGGTGGAAGCAAATTGGAGGTAGAACTCCAGACCCTTTGTCGGCAAGAAGCCCAGCTCAACGACGTGGGCGCTATCATCACCTGTCAAGCCACTGTCGCCAAAGCCTCTCCCCAAGGCTTGCCCTCTTCTGGTGCTGTAGGCGTAGGCTAAACGAAACTGGTCGCTCAAACGGAAGCGAAAACCAAATAGGGTTCCGCTGGGCACATCTGCCGTAGAGTTGGGAGCATCGGCAAAGTCCGACAGAGCATCAAAGGGCGTGCTGTACTGCAGAACGCTAGACACCCCTGTACCTGTAATACCTGTGTAGATGGTAGCAGCGCGGTCGAAAGCAGGGAATTGATAAACCAGCTGGGCAAGGGTGAAGGTACCACCTGCACCCCCCTGGAAGCCAACACCTGGGTCACCCTCAAAGAAGGTAGTAACCGCATCGCGAGCTTGTAGGCGGATACGCAAGCGATCCCGGCCAACAAAGGAGGCATCGAAGTTCAAGCGTACCCGATAGGGAAGAGTCATGTTTGCCTGATTTTGCTCGGCTACCACTCTTCCTTGTACGACCCGGTCTTCTGTAAGAGCGCTACCAAGAATTGCGGCAATGACCTGAGCGTTAAGCTTGGTAACTGGGTTGAAGATCTTCCCTTTCAGATCGTTAATCTCAGCCTCTGCCGCATCCACCCGCCCGCGCAGGGCTGCCAGCTCAGCAGCAAATTCCTCTTGCAAGCGCTGCAGAGTGGCCAAGTCTTCCTTGGAGACTTTGTCGGCCAAACCGGCTGCAATCAACTCATTGATGCGATCCAAGCAGGCGTTCATGCCAGCGGCAAACTCAAAGCGGGTCATGGCCCGGTTGCCGCGGAAGGTGCGGTCGGGGTAGCCGGCAATACAGCCGTAGCGCTCCACCAAGGATTGCAGGGCTTGGAAGGCCCAGTCGGTGGGCCGCACATCCGAAAGCTCAGAGATGGAGGTGACCGGCCCAGTAGCTTGGGCATAAGCCACTCCAGGGGTCAGAATCGCTGCTGCACCCAGGGTGCCGGCCAGCAGCGTTTTCCAGTAGTTCGCGTGTTTCGCGGGCATGTTTCTCTCCTTGTTCTTTTCCTCACACCTTTTTGGCTGTAGGGATGTCCTCATAGAAGCGACAAACTGCCTACCTCAACAACGAGCCTGGCAATCGCGGACTCTGGGAAGACATAATACAGCCGAAGTCCACATCGTCTACCACTTTACACACTTTCTGGGCAAGACTCAATGCAAGACCCAACTGCGGTAGATGATCGAGGCTCGATATCCACTACTCTACCTCAGGGATCCGGCTCTGGCTAGCGGGTGTATCTCAAAGTAAACTACCCGACTCTGAACTGCTTCGCAGTACAGGGCGGGCTTTCGGTAGCCCTGCAGTTGGCAAGCCAACCACGAACCTCTAGGCTGGTTTACAGCAGCCCCCAAAAGCGCAATCACATTCGCACCATTCAAATCCGCATCCCCTTCCCATCCACAGTGTCCACACTTAAACTTCTTTCCACTGCGATAGGATTGCGTAGGATCGGGATGGATGTGCAAACACCGGTGGCAGGTCTGCGACGTGTAGGCAGGCGGAACCAGCACCACAGGTACTCCGGCAATGGCAGCCTTGTAGACCACGAACATCCTGAGCTGGTAGAACGCCCAGTTATTGGTTCTGCGCCGCTCAGCTTTGCTGCGTGGCTGTTGATTGACCCTTTCCCGGATCCCTGTCAGGTCTTCCAGAGCAATAGCGCTGTTGGTAGCTTTTGCCCTAGAGACAATAGCTTTGGAGATGCGATGATTGACCCACGCCTGAAAGCGCCTCTCCTTGCCAGACAGCCGTTGCAACAGTTGACGGCATCTGCGCCGCGAACTGCGTGTGCCCTTACTGGCTTTGCGTTGGAGTGCCGCCCTCAGCTTGGAGTAGTGGTCTCGGATTCGGTTCAACTGCTGTCCATTCCAGTTATCCCCCTCTGACGTATGGGCAATATCTGTCCTTCCCAAGTCCACCCCCAGCACTCTACCCGTGCGTTGCGGTGGGGATGGCTCCGCTTCCACACAGATTTGAATGGAGTAGGAACCGTCTTTGCGCTTGACCAGAGTGGCAGATTTGGGATTGGAGCCCGCCAACTGTTCTCTCTGGTAGCGGCCAATCGCCAGCTCAAAGCGCTCTCGACCCTCCACCGTGGTCAGCGACACCGTCCAGTCTTTCTCGCGGAACGAAAAGATACGGGCATCGTAGGTCGCAAAGCCTCTCTTGAACGCTTTGACGGGGCGGTTTTTCTGTTGGGCAACTTTACGGGCGCCGGCCAGCCGCCTGCAGACCTGCTGAGCCAAGTTACTGGATAAGCCGAACCGGGCACGGATTTCGCGGTAGCACAGAGACTGAAGCTTAACGGCGTTGGCGACTTTCTCCGGCGTGTTCTGGTTGACCCAGTTCAAGGCTTGGCCAAAAGCCTCCAAAGTCGCGTCCAATTTGGCGGCTTGTGACTGGGACGCCTTGAGCTTGCAGGATACGGTCAGGACTTGGGTCATGGTTCTATCATAACTTCCGCATTCCTCCCGGCACTGACCCTACGGGTACAGTGCGGGGCTCCTGCGATTTCTAGCTGAGACAGAGCTCTCAAGCTGCAAGCTCCGGTGGGGATGGGCGGTACCGGACTCGAACCAGTGACATCCTGCTTGTAAGGCAGGCGCTCTACCGCTGAGCTAACCGCCCCCGAGGGATCCCAGTCCACCGAGTTTAGCATTCCCAAGGGACTATTTCCCCATACCTAAGCTCTGCGCCTTCTGGTACACCTTGCCCTCGGTCAGGAGGGAGGGGGCGATGCAGATCTCCACCTGCTGCATTTCTCGGAGATTGGCAGCCCCCAAGGTGGCCATGCTAGTGCGCAGAGCACCCCAGAGGTTGTGGGTGCCGTCGTCCAGGCGGGCGGGGCCGCGCAAGATTTCTTCTAGGGTGCCGGTGGATCCCACGCGGATGCGGGTGCCGCGGGGCAAGATGGGGCTGGGGGTGGCCATGCCCCAGTGAAAGCCGCGACCGGGGGCTTCATGGGCGCGGGCCAGGGGGGATCCGATCATCACTGCATCGGCTCCACAGGCGATGGCCTTGCAAATATCGCCGCCGGTCACCAATCCGCCATCGGCAATGATGGGAACGTAGGCGCCGGTTTCCGCCAAAAACTGCTCCCGTGCAGCGGCACAGTCGGCGATGGCCGTAGCCTGCGGCACTCCCACCCCCAACACGCCTCGGGAAGTACAGGCAGCCCCCGGGCCGATCCCCACCAAGACACCGGCAGCTCCGGCCTGCATCAGCTCCAAGGCGACATCGTAGGTAACGCAGTTGCCCACCACAACAGGAATGGGCATCGACCGGCAAAATTGGGCCAGATCCAGCAGTTCCATGCCCTCGGGAACCTTGTGGTGAACGGAAACCACCGTGGCCTGAACGAAAAACAGATCCCCCCCGGCTTCCGCCACCAGGGGGCCGTATTGGGCGGCGTGGGCGGGCACGCAGCTGGCTGCTGCAATGGCGCCAGCAGCTTTGATCTGGCGGATGCGTTCTTGGATTAGCTGTGGCTTCACCGGCTCGCTGTAGAGGCGCTGCATTAGGGGCACAAACTCGTCTTTGCCCACCGACGCAATCTGATCCAACACCTCATCGGGATCGGCGTAGCGGGTTTGGATCCCATCCAGGTTCAGCACCCCGAAGGCCCCCAGCTCCGAGAGCAAAATGGCCACTCGCACATCCACCACGCCATCCATGGCGCTGGCAATGATGGGGATTGGCCTTTGGATCCCTCCCAGGGTGAAGTGGGTGTCCACCAAGCTGGGATCCAGGGTTCGCCTGCCCGGCACCAGCGCGATCTCATCCAGCCCGTAAGCGCGTCTTGCCTGCCGATTGCGCCCCAGTTGTGCGTTCATTTCCCTCCCCTCTGACAGGATCCCTTCTTCCTATCATGCCGCCAACGTGTGATTTGAGACTAGCAAGAGCCGGGTTTTCCCTCCGGTTTAGCTTCGCTTGTCTCTGCCTCAACGGAAGTCTGGCCGGTCTGGCAGAAGCCATACCCTCGCCCGAGTTAAAGCCCTTGTGGAGTTTCCGGCGAGGAAACAGGGCTCTTCCCTTGCAATGAGGGGGGCAGGGGAGTGAAAATGTGGCCTTCTTGCAGGTTGCCGAAGCTGTGGCAGCGCTCGGATCCCCAGCGGAAGCCGTAGAGGGCGATGTAGGCGCACATTAAGGCATCGACTTGGTCTTCGTAGTTTTTGAGTTGGCGGCCCCTAAGGGATCCCACCTCCACTTGGAGCAGGGGCTCGTGGCCTTGCAGAGACGGATCGGCGCTGGCCAAGGCGCGCAGATGTTGCTGGTACAGCCGCCACGCCTGTTCTCGTTGCAGCCAGGTGCGGCGGGGACGCGCTTTGTAGGGGAGGCTGCGGCTGAGGCCAAACAGGCTCACCATGGCGCTGTGGGGGAAGACTTCGGTGATCTGCCGGGCCAGGGATCCCTGCTCGATGCTGGCCTGCTCGCGAAAGCCATAACGGGAGAGAGCTTGCACCAGGGCCTCCCCTCGCACCTGGCCGTTTTTGGCCAAGAGGCGGCGGTTGGCCGGGTGGGCGCCAGCGGCATAGGCGCGAAACACCCGGTTCAGCTCGGCTTCCGCCCGCCGCTGGCCGCTGGGGTTGGGGACGCGCAGGGGGGCATCCACCGCCACCAGGCAGGGATCCCCTCCCGCTTGGGCTTGGATGTAGTCCACAATCTCCTGGTCGGTTTGCAAGAGGCGGTTGTCCCGCAGGTGGCCCGTCAGGTTCGGGGCTTGGGGATCCCCGCTCTCAACCTCCAGCGTTGCCACGCCAGAGGGGTTGCGGGCCGACCAGGCCAGGTCTAGGCCAATGCAGATTAACCGTGCCACGCCGCCTTCTCCTTCCGTTAGTAGGATGGCTCGCCCTCACCCCCCGGACGCCTGGGAGAGGGAAATGCCCAAGAATAAAGGGATCCCAGCCGGGATCCCGGAAGATGGTTGCTCTGACAAGGCAGCAGACTTTCCGCTAGCTGGCGAAGCCTCTGCCTCTTCCTGCCCGAAGATTAGTAGTCGTAGTCATCCACGCCGCCGCCACCGCCAGCGGGCTTGTTGCTCTTGGGCTCCGGCTTGTCTACCACGATGGCCTCGGTGGTGAGCACCATGCTGGCAATCGAGGCGGCGTTTTGCAGGGCAGAGCGAGTGACTTTGGCCGGGTCAACGATGCCCGCCTCAAACATATCCACATAGGCGTCGTTCTGGGCGTCGTAACCCACCGTGAAGGGTTTCTCTTTCACCCGCTCCAGCACGATCGAGCCGTTCTGGCCGGCATTCTCGGCAATGCGGCGCAGCGGAGCGCCCAGCGCGCGGGCAACCAGCATGGCCCCTACCAGCTCATCGCCGGACAAGTTGGCCTGCGCCCACTCCGTTACCGCCGGCATCAGGTGCGCCAGAGTAGTGCCGCCGCCGGGGACGATCCCCTCTTCCACCGCCGCCTTGGTGGCGTTGATGGCGTCCTCCAGGCGCAGCTTGCGATCCTTCATCTCAGTTTCGGTGGCCGCGCCCACTTTGATCACCGCCACACCGCCGGAGAGCTTGGCCAGGCGCTCTTGCAGTTTTTCTTTGTCGTAGGTGGAGTCGGTTTCTTCAATTTGGCGACGGATTTGCTCACAGCGGGCTTTGACAGCCGCTTCGTTGCCTTCCGCCACGATGGTGGTGTGGTCTTTGGTTACCGTGACGCGACGGGCCGAGCCGAAGGAGTCGAGACGGGCGTTCTCCAGCTTCAGGCCGCGCTCTTCGCTGATGACCTCACCGCCAGTGAGGATGGCGATGTCTTCCAGCATGGCCTTACGGCGATCCCCAAAGCCAGGCGCTTTCACCGCCACCACGCTCAGCACGCCCCGCAGCTTGTTCACCACCAGAGTGGCCAGGGCTTCTTTCTCGATGTCTTCGGCGATGATCAGCAGCGGACGACCGGCGCGGGCCACTTGCTCCAGCACCGGCACCAGGTCTTGTACCAGGGTGATTTTCTTATCGGTAATCAGGATGTAGGGGTTTTCCAGAACCGCCTCCATCCGCTCCGTGTCGGTGACGAAGTAGGGGGAGATGTAGCCCTTGTCGAAGCGCATCCCTTCCGTCACTTCCAGCTCGGTGGTCATGGACTTGCCTTCTTCCAGGGAGATCACCCCTTCGCGGCCCACCTTGTCCATGGCCTCGGCGATCATGCGGCCCACTTCCTCATCGTTGCCGGCGGAAATGGCCGCCACCTGGGCAATGGCTTTGGAGTCTTCCACCGGGCGGGCATGTTCGGCGATCTTGTCCACCAGGAACTTCACGGCTTTGTCGATGCCGCGCTTCAGGGCAATCGGGTTGGCGCCGGCAGCCACGTTTTTCAGCCCTTCTTTAACCATGGCGTGGGCCAGGACGGTGGCGGTGGTGGTGCCGTCCCCAGCCGTGTCATTGGTCTTGGAAGCCGCCTGACGGATCAAGGAGACGCCAGTGTTTTCAATGTGGTCTTCCAGCTCGATCTCTTTGGCGATGGTTACCCCATCGTTAACAATTTGGGGTGCGCCAAACTTCTTCTCCAGGACGACGTTGCGCCCTTTGGGGCCGAGAGTAACGGCTACAGCTTCCGCCAAAATGTCCATGCCGTGTTCAAGGGCACGACGGGCTTCTTCGCTAAAAATGATCGACTTGGCCATACTCAACCTCTCAGACGTGAATTGAATGAACTAAGGGCGATGTAGAGGATCGATCGCTGAAGGACTGAAAATTACTGAACGATAGCGAGAATATCCCGCTCGGCCAGCAGCACGTACTCATCGCTGCCCAGCTTCACTTCCGTGCCGGCGTACTTGGAGTAGAGCACTCTGTCGCCGGCTTTCAGTTCCATCGGGATCAGCTTGCCCTCGTCGTTGCGCTTGCCAGGGCCAACAGCAACCACTTCCCCCACCTGGGGCTTTTCCTTGGCAGTGTCCGGCAAGAAGATCCCACCTGCGGTTTTCTCGTCCTGCTGAGCGATTTTGACCAGCACGCGGTCGCCCAGCGGCTTCAGGGTAGAGACGTTAAGAGCTACTGCAGCCATGACAAATGTCCTCCGTGATCCTAAAGCACGAAGCTGAAGTTTTCATTTCCATTAGCTCCACTTCCCCGAAGGGAAGCGACTTAGCACTCTCGACTTACGAGTGCTAGTTTATCAGCCAACTTTCTGGCCTGACAATAGCCTCTGTCGGTGGGATCCCGCTTTTGGCGGGTACGGTCGGGGTGCGGATCCCCCTACTTTGGGGTCTGCTGTGGGATCATGACCTGAGTTGGGCTTGGTTGAGAAGGTGTGGATCCCGTTGTTTCAGGTGGACGCGTTTACGGCGGTGCCTTTCGGCGGCAATCCGGCAGCGGTGTGTCTGCTGCCCCAGGAGTTGCCAGAGGCGCTGATGCAGGCCATTGCGGCGGAGAACAATGTATCGGAGACGGCTTTTTTACTGCCTCAGGGATCCCAGGGCGAGGTTCCCCACTATGGGCTGCGCTGGTTTACTCCCACCACCGAGGTGAATCTCTGTGGCCACGCCACCTTGGCCAGCGCCTATGTGCTGTTGACGGAGGTGCATCCTGAGGCGGAGAGGGTAGCCTTTTCCACCCGCAGTGGCCTGTTGCAGGTGCGGCGGCAAGGGGATCGCCTGGCCATGGATTTTCCTGCTCAAACTCCGGAACCTTGGCCAGAAGCCAAGGAGCAGGTGGCTGCGGCATTGGGGATCCCTCCTCTGGAGTTGTACCGCGGCAGCATGGGGGTAGCGGTGCTGACTTCGGCCCAGCAGGTGCAGCAGCTGCAGCCGGATTGGGAGCGGGTTCAGGCACTGCCTGTTTCTGGGTTGATCGTCACTGCCTCGGGAGGGGATCTAGAAGACCAGCCAGATTTTGTCTGTCGTGTTTTTGCCCCCCAGTTGGGGATCCCGGAGGATCCGGTGACCGGGTCTGCCCAGTGCCTGTTGACACCCTATTGGTCGCAGCGCCTGGGCCGGACTGAGCTCAAAGCCCGCCAGCTCTCGGCGCGGGGAGGCGAGCTGTGGTGTCGCGATCTCGGCACTCGGGTGGAGATTGCCGGGCAGGCGGTGCTGGTGATAGCGGGAGAGCTGAGGATTCCCTAAAAAAACACCCCGGCTGGCTCCGAGGTGCTGGGAAGACTCTCGCGAAGAATAAGTGCGCAAGCTAGCCCAAAAGTTCTGCCGCCTGGATGAGCTCCACTTGCTTTTTCTTGAGCACTAGCAGAAGCTGGGTGATGGCCACCGCTGCCAGGAAGGCCACCAACCACTTCACCCGTTCCGGGTTCTGCAGCACCAGATCCCGCTCCACTTGGCCAAAGCCGCCCACGTTGGGGTTGTTGGTAACCGGATCCCCTTCTTGGACGCTGTCGCCAATGTTAACCACCAACTCCGGCCCCGGCGGCACCACCAAGTGCTTCAGTCCGCCTTCAGTCTCGAAGCTGAGCACCCGCGTGCCCGGCAACTCGTATTCGGGCGGCACCAGGGCGGCCAGCTCAGGCGGCAGATCGCTGAGGTCAGATTCGATGGTGGCGATGCTTGTCAGACGACCCGTGGCAGGAGCGCGGAAGACGTTGTTGTTGCTGAGGCTGCCATCGGGGTTGATCTGGCCACGACCGCGGTTGGCGCCAATGTAAACCCGATATTTCATGAAGGCCACGGAGGGATCCTCCTTCGGGTCAGGGGCGACCACCGGGAAGACGATTTCCTGGTGCTGCTCGCCGGGCAGGGGACCCACCAGGAGAATGTTGGGCTTCTCGTCGCTGTAGGGAGTGATGTAGGTCTCAGCGGTTTCCTGGCGCTGCTCCTCCGTCATCTCCTCCTCGGTGGCCAGGCGGAAGCCTTCTGGCAACACCACCACAGCGCCAACGTTCAAGCCGCCCTTGCTGCCATCCGCCAACACCTGTTGCTTGCTCAAGTCATAGGGGATCCCGACCTTGATGGTGAACACCTGGCCCGGGGTAACTGCCTGCGGCACTTCGGCACGGGCAGGCATGGCGTTCAGGTGGCAGTTGGCACAGACGATTTTCCCGGTGGCCTCGCGCGGGTTGTCGTAGGCCATCTGGGCGTAGTACGGATAGGCTGCTGCCGGACGGGATCCCGTCCCCAGCAACAGCAGCAGCGCACACAAGGCCAAGTAAATTCGCTTCATAAGTTAGCTCAGAATCTCAATCAAAATTCTCGCAAGCCCTTTGGGGCAATCTCCTCAAAGCTCACAACTCATGCTCTAGCCAGGACTAGCGCAGCAACCTCTCTGGCCTTTTCCCCCACTTCTGACCCGGCTGTGGCCCCTTACAGGGGTCTCTCTGGAGCCTATCGTAACGCCTCAGGCCTCGCGGAAATCGGGGCCTTGCCAGGGGCTGAAGCGAACGTTGTCGCCGTCCACCGTGGCGCTCACCAGCTCCAGGGAGCGGGGAGCCGGCCCCCGGATGACCTTGCCGTTGGCCGCGTACTGGGATCCGTGGCAGGGGCACTTGAACAGGTTTTCCCCCGCGTTCCAGGGCACCACACAGCCGAGGTGGGTGCAAACCGCGTTGAGGCCGTAGTTGGCCACCGCCCCGTTGTCGATCACAATGTAGGTGGGATCCCCCTTCAAGCCTTGGGCCAGCACGCGATCCGTGGCGGCGTGAGTGGCCAACAGCTCACTGACGCTGATGGGCTTGCCGAGAGCATCTTGAGCTATCACACCTTCTCCTGCCCCACCGGAAGAGGGCGGAATAAAATACTTCACCACCGGGTAGAGGGTGCCCACCACCACCACCCCCACCGAGCTGCTGAGGAGGGCATTCAGAAAAACCCGCCGGCTCATGGGGGGTGCCTCGAAGTTGCTAACCGCTTCCGTCATAATGGCCAGTACAAACCTGAGAAGTTTTAATGTTCGTTGACAAACGACATCATCCTAACCGAGCTCCTTGGCTAATATCATTAAGAAATGCAAAGCTAAAGGAAGTGCAAGGGAAGAGGCGGCGGTTTTTCTGCTGCGGCCCAGCTCAGTCCCAACCCAATCCGAGCCAGACCATGACGGGATCCGACTTTCAAGCTTTGCTGCGGGAGAAGTGGGGCTATTCCTACGACGTGCAACTGCGCCGCATGGGGGGCAGGGTGGTTCTGTTGGTGATGTGGCGCTACCTGGAGCAGCCCTCTTTCCCCTTGAGCGAGGCCGAGTATCTGGCTCGCCTGGAGTCTGTCATGGCCCATTTGCAGGCGTGGGGCGTGTGGGAAGCGGTGCAGCGAGAAATTGAGGCTACCCGTCAGAAACCCCGCATAGGCAAGGCGGTGGCCATTCCTTTGAATTTGCAAGGGGTGGGAGAGCGCGCCTCCGAGTGGCTGCTGTAGTCTTCCTCGCCCCCGGCTCTTCCCTGAAGGGGAGTTTGCAATTGCAGCAACCGACAGGTTCGTCCCTATGACGAAAACTCCAGACCTCAGCCGGCCTGCGGCTATCCAACTTCCACCAGGCCGGCCTGCAAGGCATGCAGGAACTGGCGGGCGGTGCGACCGGAAAAGCCGTTCTGCTGTTGCGCCCAGAGGAGGGCTTGGCGGCGCAAGGTATCTAAAGGGTGCGGGAGGCCCAGCCGTTGCGCCAGGTGTTCTACCGTGGCCAGGTAGTCAGCTTGGCTAAAAGGGGTGAAGGTAAGGGTAAGGCCGAAGCGATCCCGCAGCGACAGCTTTTCCTGCACCGTATCCCAGGCGTGGACCTCTTGATCTTGGGGACTGGGACGATCGCCAAAAAACTCGCGGATAAGGTGGCGGCGGTTGCTGGTGGCGTAGAGACGGACGTTGGGCGGTGGTGGAACAAGATCTCCTTCCAGGAGCACCTTGAGCTGCTTAAACTCAGTTTCGTCGGCCTCAAAGGAGAGATCGTCCACAAACAGGACAAAGGGCAGCCCCCACCCTCCCAGATCTGCCAAGATCTGAGGCAATTGACCCAAATCTCCCCGTCTCAGCTCCAAAAGGCGCAGCCCCTGGGAACCGTAGCGGCGCAGCAACGCCTTCACCAGCGAAGACTTGCCGGTGCCCCGCGCCCCATAGAGCAGCACATGCAACGCCGGATCCCCCCGCAGCAGGGCTTCGGTGTTGGCAGCCAACTGCCGTTTCTGCCGTTCATAGCCGTAGATCTCTTCCCAGTCGGGCAAGTCGGGAGTGGGGATCCCCTCTAGCCCTGCCGGCCCCCAGCGAAAGGCCCAATAGCGGCCACAGAGCCCCACCCCCGCTCGGCGGTAGTGGGCGATCAGCGCCTCCAGGCTCAGGCCCCAGTCGGCAAAAGAGCGCGGATCCCAGCCAGGGCTCTCCCCTTCCCCATCCGGCCAAGGGATCCCCAGGCCCAGCGCCCGCATCTGCTCGGCAATGGTCTCCTGGCTATCGGCCAGGATCTGCAGGCAGCGGAGATCGTGGCGGGCCGCTTGCACAAGGGGGGCTGGGATCCCTTGGGGTCGAAGCGCCGCCCGCGAGAAAGGGTTATCGGCCCAGCGGATCTCTCGGATCAGCCACTCCCGCCAGCTCAAGCCCTCCTGGGCCAAAAGCTCAAACCAGCGTCCGTAGGCTCTCCAGCAGGGCAAGGGATCCCCGCTCATCAACTCCTGGGTGAGCTCCTGCCAGGTCAGGGCCAAGGGGTGGGCGCAGATTTCCCGAAACACCAGCAGCTTAGCCGCCGCTTCCGCCGCTTCTTCGAGGGGGGTCATCGCTTCAAGTCGCTCTAACTTGGCGTTGTCAAAGGGGCTGGGGGTGAGGGCCGGCCCAGAGCGCTTAGCGGGCATTGTCCCGCCGGCCCAGCTCGTAGAGGCCACCGCCAACGCAGGCAATCAGACCCCAGGAGACGGCCCAGCTGTTGCCCAAAGAGAGTTCGGTGAGGGCCACCACCACCGCTGCTGCCAGCAAGAAAGGAAGGACGCTGAGCAAAGAGGCCAGAGCTCCGCTGGGATCCCAGGCCAACTGTTTTTCCCAACCCTCCTGCAGGCGGCGGTGCAGCGGCGACAAGCCCCACATCAGCCCCAGACTCCACAGGGCTGTGGCCGCCCACAACGAAGGGCGGATCGCCTCCAGTCCCCCCAGTTCAACCCCCATAGCATCCATCGGCCAGCTCCCAACCTTGCCTTTCTAGGCTAGCGAGATTGGGCCCACTCAGTGGCGGTGATGGTGGTGCCGGGAAATTGGATGGGATTGCCCAGGCTCTGGATCTGGGCCTGGAGAGCCGGCAACAGCCGCAAGTCCAGCAGCGGCTCGCGCAGGATCTCCGCCGGGATCAGATCCCGCTCCAGGGCAAAGTGGGCCGTGTGGCCGGCGGCTGTGCCGATGGCCCATTCCACCGGGTGCACCCGATAGGAGGCGCTGGCAATGCGGCTGGTGGCAATGTTCTTGTTGCCGGCCAAGAGGTTGTCGATGCGCTGGGGGATCAAAGCCCGCAGTGGGATCTGGTAGGGGTAGCTGGGGGCCTGGGCATCCTGGTTGTGGCTGGGGGGCAGGGAAAAATCCAGCAATAGACAATCGTGAAAGTCGATGGGGTACTGGCCCACCCCCACCGAGTCGTAGAAAATAAAGGGCCGCCCGCGATTGAGCTCCGATTCTCGCGTGGTGATATCCGACTCGTAGATGGTAAATCCCTGCGGGTAGGCAGGGCTGGGCCGACCGATGATGCGCCGCGACTCGCGAATGTAGGGGTACTTGGAAAGGCCGCTGGCAGTTCCCATGGGGCTATCGGGCCCCCGCAGGTAGGCATAGCGCAGGTAAAAGTCTTTTTGAAAGTCGGGATCCGCCTGCTGCAACAGAAAATCCGTCCGCCCCGCCACCAGCCAGTAGAAAAAGCCCTTGGCATGCTGCTCGGCCCGCCGCAGCGCCTCCACCCGCAAGCCCCCCATCCAGCCGCCGGGATCCAGTTGGCCTGAGGCTTGCAGTTGCTCGTGGGTGAGAATCAGGTTCATCTCCGGCCCGGTGATGCGCCAGTCGTTGCCCCAGGTCCAGTTTTGCATGGATTGATCCCCCACCCGGATGGCCTCTTCCCCAAAGCCAAACACCTGGCCGCGGATGCGGCGGTAGGTAAAGACCATCCCAAAGTTAAAGCGTGGATGTTCAAAGCTGTAGTAGGGGCCGTGCAGCGGGTCGTTGTAGAACTTGGGCTTGATGGGCACCTGCGGCACAGCAGAGCGCTCCATAACAAAGGTGTAGGTAAACCCCTGGGTGCAGTAGGGATCCCTGTAGGGCTTGGAGCTGGGCTCCCAGCGGCTTTCCCCATCCGTGCCGAGGCGGTAGGGCACCCGCGCCAGCGGCAGCAGCTCGCCGGTTTCGGTAGCATCGATAACCACCCAGGGCAGGGTTTTGCCTTGGCGTTCTGGCGGCGGCTCAAAGCGCAGGATCTCTTTGTCCCAATCCTCGGTGGGCTCTAGGCGGTAAAAATCCAGAAAGTAGCTGGAGAGATCCCCCCGATTCTCCGGCTGGACGCCGGCGTGTTTGGGGATGTTGCGGATGGCCTGCACGCTGCGGATTTGGTAATCCTCGATCTGCAAGTCCTTGACCACCGTCTCGGTAAACAGCCGCAACTGCCCCGACTGCAGATAGGGATCCACCATCTCCCGCAGGACCTGGTGGCCCACCTGGGGCGAGAAGCAGAGCACACTCACCCAGCACTTGCCGGGATTGGGATCACCGCCGTACTTTTCCCGCACCCGGCGGCGAAACTCTCTATAGCCCTGGGGAAAGATCTCGTTTTCCCGCTGCAAGGGCCGCTCATCCAAAGCCGAGACCCCCTGGGCGCTCACCTGGCCGCCAATCCAGTCGGTGATCTCGGTCATGCACACCTGTCGGCCCAGTTGCAGAGCCTCGTAGGCCGCTGCCACCCCCCCCAGCCCGCCCCCGGCGATGAAGATCTCACAGGGGATGCGGGTTTCCGACAAGGGCTGGGCCAGAGCCGCCCCGGCGCCCAGGATCCCGGCCCCCACAAGGCCGCCGCCCCATCCCTTGAGGTTGAACAGAAGTTTCATCCCACCTCCGCCCCGTAACTGGGCCTGTCGGACTTTCCGGCAACTTTTATCATGGGGGAAAGCGCTGCGAGTGCTCATGCCGAATTCCACCTTCGTCATCACCACGCCGATCTACTACGTCAACGCTGCCCCCCACATCGGCAGCGCCTACACCACCCTGGCGGCGGATGCCATCGCCCGTTACCATCGCCTGCGGGGCAAGGATGTGCTGATGGTAACGGGAACCGACGAGCACGGCCAGAAGATCCAGCGCACCGCCGAAGAGCGCGGCCTTCCCCCGCAGCGGCACTGCGACGAGATCGCGGCCCAGTTTGCCCAGCTTTGGCAGTTGCTGGACATCCGCTACGACCGCTTTATCCGCACCACCGACCCTCGCCACAAAGCCATTGTGCGGGAGTTTTTCCAGCGAGTGTGGGATCGGGGGGATATTTTCGTTGGCCGGCAGCAGGGCTGGTACTGTGTTGCCTGCGAGGAGTTCAAGGACGAGTCAGAGCTCTTAGAAGGCGGATTTTGCCCGCTTCACCCCAACAAAAAAGTGGAGTGGAAAGACGAAGAAAACTACTTTTTTCGCCTCTCTCGCTACCAGGAAAAACTGGAAGCCCTCTATGCGGAGCACCCGGAGTTCATTCAACCAGAAAGCCGCCGCAATGAGGTGATCAACTTTGTCAAGCAGGGCCTGCGGGACTTCTCCATCTCTCGCCCCAGCGTCTCCTGGGGGATCCCCTTCCCGGCGGATCCCAGCCAAACCCTTTACGTCTGGTTTGATGCCCTCATCAACTACCTCAGCGCCGCCGTGGATCCCGAGGACGAGCCGACGCTGGAAAACGCCTTGCGCCGCTACTGGCCCGCCGATGTGCACCTAGTGGGCAAAGACATTGTCCGCTTCCACGCCATCTACTGGCCGGCCATGCTCATGTCGGCAGGGCTGCCGCTGCCCAGACAGATCTTTGGCCACGGCTTTCTCACCAAAGATGGCCTCAAGATGGGCAAAAGCCTGGGCAACACGCTGGATCCCTTTGAGCTGGTGCAGCGCTACGGTGCCGATGCCGTGCGCTACTATTTCTTGACTGAAATTGAGCTGGGCAAGGATGGAGACTTTAGTGAGGGCCGCTTCATCGAGGTTCTCAACGCTGACCTAGCCAACGACCTGGGGAACCTGCTCAACCGCACCCTCAATATGCTCAAAAAATACCAGCCCGACTACCGCATCCCCGCCGTCGAGATCCCTGCGGATCACCCCCTCAAAACCCTGGCCGAGCGCCTGGCCCCGACAGTGGCCGACGCCTACGAGCGGCTGGATCCCAGCTCTGCCGCCCGCAAAGCTCTCAGCTTGGCCCAGGCCAGCAACAAATACCTCGACGAGCAGGCCCCCTGGACGTTGCACAAACAAGGGCAAAGCGAGCAGGTGGCCCAGATCCTCTACGCCGTTTTGGAAAGCGTGCGCTGGGTGGCCGTGGCCCTTTCGCCCATCATTCCCAACCTCAGCCTCAAGATCCTGCAGCAGATGGGGTTTCCTTTGCAGGATGTCGCACAACTGCGCTGGGATCCCGATGCCCGTTGGGGCCGGCTTCCGCCTGGGCAAGAGCCCCAACCTCCTGTGCCCGTCTTCCAGAGAATACTCAAGTAGCTCCTAAGAATTGGCGGCATCGGGTTGGGAAGGCTGGGATCCCTCTGGTGTTGCCTTGCCGGCGGAAAGACCCATATCTCCCAAGGAAATGCTTGGCACAGCAGCAGAGAAAGAACGGCCAGCCTGGCCCGAGCGCAGCTGAGAGTTACCCATGGCGGTGGGGGGAGTCTCGCTGGACAGCGCCTGCCAGGCCGCCCGTACCCCTGCCCAAAAGCTGCGGACATTGACCTGAGCGCCGCGGGCTTGCTTGCGGGCCCCTTCCAGGGAGCGGTTCACCTGCTTCACCACCTGTCCGGCCCCCTTGACCCCTTCGTCGAGGCTGTCGGCGATCTCGCTCACTTCCAAGCTGGTCAGACGCAGAGCCTCCAGCGTGGGCGGTAACTCCCGCAGCAGCGTGTCGAAAAAGCGTTCCACGCTCTGGGCGGCTCGACCCAATTGAATGACGGCGGGCAACAGGGTCAGGATCACCGCCAAAATGGCCACTGCCACCAGACCTACCGAGAGGCCCAACCAAAATACCGGCTCGGTCATCGCGCCGCCTCCTCCCGACCTTGGGCTTCTGAGTCGGCTTCCTCCCGGGCGAGGGGACGCAGGTTTTGGGCTTGCATCAGCTCTTGCCGTTTCTGCAACATGGCTTCCCTGCCCACCGCCACTGCCTGCTGCAGCCGCAGCAGGGCCTCATCCAGACTTTTTTGGGCGGAGTCGAGCAGCTTTTCCGATTGGTATTGCAGGCTGGTGGTCACGTCTTCTGCCACTTCCGGCAGGGCCTCTGCCGATTTTTTCAGCAGTCGCCGCGTCTCCCGTCCGCTGCGGGGAGCCAAAAGCAGACCGATGACCGTGCCCACCGCCGTTCCCAACAGCAGCCCGCCGACAAACGCGCCAGTCCGGTTTTCCGCCATGCCTTGCCAGGGTTGAGGGGGGATACAGGTGGCCCCCAAACCAGACTATCAAATGATGCTGTGCTTTGCCGTGGAGGCGTCGAATTGGCTGAAATCTCAGGGGTAGGGGGGATTGGCTGCTGCGGCTGCTCTCCGGGATCCTTGGGGCTAAAGTAGAGGTAGTGCTGTGGGATCTGGCAACTGATGCTCTCTCTGGAGCCCAAGGGCCTGGCAGACGGCCCGATCAACTTGGCGGAGTACATCGACCATACCCTGCTGCTGCCGATGGTGACCCCAGAGGAGATCGACCAGGGGTGTGAAATTGCTCTGCGCTATGGCTTCCCCACCTTTTGTGTGCCTCCCTGCTACGTGCCGCGGGTGGTTGAGCGGCTGCACGGGTCGCCAGTACGGGTGAGCACAGTGGTGGGGTTTCCCCTGGGCACCAACACGGCGGAGGTCAAGCTCTACGAAGCTCAACTGGCGGTGGAGCAGGGGTGCCGGGAGCTGGATGTCCGCATCAACTTGGCCTGGCTCAAGGCGGGGGAGCTGGATCGCCTCCATGCCGAGATTGCCCAACTGGTGGAAGAAACGGGGGTTTGCGTCAAGGCCATTTTGGAAACTGCCCAGCTCACTGACGAGGAAAAAAAGCTGGCCGCCGAGATCTGCATGGACGCGGGAGTTGCCTTCTTGATGACCTCCACCGGCTGGATGGGAGGGGCGACACCGGCCGATGTGCAACTGCTGTGGCAGCTTAGCCGCGGCAGGGTGGGAGTCAAAGCTTCCGGCGGCATCCGCACCGTGGCGCAGGCGGAGGCGATGATCGCCGCGGGGGCGAGCCGCATCGGCACCTCCTGGGGGCTGGAGCTGATGCGAGAGCTGGAGGCTAGAGGAGCCGGCGGCCCATGAGCGGGGTCACCTACCGGGTGACGGGTATTAACCTCAAAGCGATGCCGCTGGGGGAGGCGGATCGGATCATTACTATTTTGACCCGCGAGCAGGGCTTGATTCGGGCGGTGGCCAAGGGATCCCGTAAGCAGCTTTCCAAGTGGGGAGGGCGGATGGAGCCCTTTGTTGTCAACGATCTGCTGGTGGCGCGGGGGCGTTGGTCGGCCCAAACGGATCCCTCGCAGTGTCTCCAGCGCATCGCCCAGGCAGAAACCCTGCAGAGTTTTCCCCGTCTTGGCCGCAGCCTGGCCCATCTGACGGCGGCGCAGTACTTGGCAGAGGTGGCCCTGCTTTTGGCCCTGCCCAACCAGCCCCAGGAAGAGCTGTTTGTGCTGCTGGTGGAGCATCTGGAGCGCATCGAGCAGGCCCCTGCGACAGAGGCCGTTTTGCCGCTCCTTGTCCATGGGCTCTACCACCTTTTAGTGGTGGGGGGGGTTGCCCCCTCAGTACAAGCCTGCTACTCCTGTGGGGAGGAGTTAGCAGGTGAGGCTTTCTTCTCTCCCCACGCGGGTGGCCTGGTCTGCGATCCTTGTCGGCTGGCGCAGCGGCTCAGCCCAGTTGCCTGGGTCTCCAGTTCTGTCCTGCAGGCCTTAGGATCCCTGCCCAACCCGACCTTGCCCTCGCTGGCCGAGCGTGCGCTGCCTCTGGCGAGTTGGCTGGCGGCAGAACGTCTGTTGCGGCGGGTTTTGGAGCTGCATGCCGACCGCGCAATCCGTTCCGCTGGCCTGCTGGCCAGTTGCTACTCTGTCCCTGTTGCCGAAACCCTCCCTCCTACCCCCAGTGGCCAGGGATCCCCAGTGGCGGCAGCAGCTTTTTCTGAGGAGGATTCCGAAACGCTTGGCAGCAACCTGAAGAAGTTGTGAAGGTATGTATCAAGTCGAGCAAAATAGCTGCACAATAAAGGGTTAAGGCGGGTTAGCAGCCGCTTCTGGATGATAAATTGGGTGGTAGAAAGTAACCTCTTAGTAACTTCTTACGAAGGCCTCTCAGGTTTGGCGGCGGTCGACCGGGGTAGCGTTTGGGGAGGAGTGCCACACCTGTGCTACCGAGCAGGAGCAAGTGAAGTTGAAGTTGGCGCTTTTAACAAGATTGAATCGACTGCCGGGCGAGCCTTCGGTGTTTGTTTTCTGAAGCTCCATCCTTGGGTTGCGGTTTCCGTTGCCGACAAACAAGGGTTTGGCAGCGTTGCAGCTCCCGGGGTGAGTCCACCCCTCCAGGAGGAGCCCCTGAGGAGGCTGCATCTGACCACCTCGAGTTCGCGCTCACCTCAATTTTTTCCAATCCTTTTCATTTAGAAGTTTAGGAGTTGCAGCACCGTGGAAGCCCAGCGCAAAGAACGGATTCTCGTGGTCGATGATGAGGCCAGCATCCGCCGCATTTTGGAGACCCGCCTCTCGATGATCGGGTACGACGTGGTTACTGCTGCCGACGGAGAGGAGGCGCTGGAGGTTTTTCGCAAGCAGGATCCTGACCTGGTGGTGCTGGATGTGATGATGCCGAAGCTGGATGGCTACGGGGTCTGCCAGGAGTTGCGCAAAGAATCCGACATCCCGATCATCATGCTCACGGCGTTGGGGGACGTGGCCGACCGCATTACTGGCTTGGAACTGGGGGCAGACGACTACGTGGTTAAGCCGTTTTCGCCCAAAGAACTGGAGGCCCGCATTCGTTCGGTGCTGAGGCGGGTGGCGCGGTCGTCCCATGAAGGGATCCCCAGCTCAGGGGTAATTCAGGTGGGGGATCTTCGCATCGATACCAACAAGCGGCAGGTTTACAAGCGGGACGAGCGCATCCGCCTGACGGGGATGGAGTTTAGTTTGCTGGAGCTGCTGGTCAGCCGGTCGGGGGAGCCGTTTTCCCGCGCCGAGATTTTGCAAGAGGTGTGGGGCTACACGCCGGAGCGCCACGTGGATACGCGGGTGGTGGATGTCCACATCTCGCGGCTGCGGGCCAAGTTGGAGGATGACCCGAGCAACCCTGAGCTTATCCTGACAGCCCGCGGTACCGGCTATCTGTTTCAGCGCATCGTTCCAAAAGGCGAGGAGTAGGACGGGATCCCCCTTAGTAGCTCTTCCAGGGCTGCCCGCACCTGTTGCAGCACACCAACCCAGTTGCCGCGGGCTTCTTGGCGGAATAGGCGCATCACCCTGGGGTACCAGGGGCTGTCTTGCCGCTGCAGTAGCCAGCGCCAATCAGCGGCAAAGGGCAGCAGCACCCACACCGGCTTGCCCAGCGCCCCAGCCAGGTGGGCAACGGCAGTATCGACGCTAATTACCAGATCCAACTGGGCAACTGCCCTAGCAGTATCAACAAAATTCCGGAAACGGGATCCCAGCTCCACCACCTGGTGCTGCTTGAGAAGGGGTTCTACCTGGCTTAGATCTTCACCCACCTGCAGGCTAACCCACTGCACCTGGGGCAGATTAAGGTACTCGAGGAAGAGGTTAAGAGAACAGCTTTTTAACCTCTGCACCCGGCTGAGGGCGAGGTCGTCGCGGCGGCCACTGGCCCACACCAGCCCCACCTTTATCCCCCTCTGGGGAAGCTCTGGCCAATCTTCCGGCCAGGCGGAGCTCCCATCGGGACAAACCAGATAGGGGATGCGGTCGGGAATTGTCTCCAGCGTGGTGCCCAGGCGATGGGGCAGGCTAAGCAAGGGCAGGTGCCAGTCGAAGGGGGGCAGGGGATCCGTATCGGAAATGACCTGGACTTGAGAAAAGGAGGCTCGCAGCAACTCGACTAGGGAGTGAGGGCAGCGGAAATAGAGGGAGGCCTGCGGATGGGCGGCGGCCAAAAGGGGCAGGTAGCGCGCGAACTGAATTGTGTCTCCCAGCCCTTGTTCGGCGTAGACAAGCAGCGTCTGCCGGCCCAAGGGGGATCCCGTCCACAGGGGCAAAGGGAAGCAGGGGTAGGCCGCTCCCTGGCGCTGCAGCCGCCACTCGTACTCCTGCCACCCCTCCTCGTAGCGGCCCAGGGTGAGCAGGGCCGTGCCCAGGTTGTAGTGGATCTCCGGCCAGTCGGGGGCCAACTGCAGGCCGCGCCGATAGGCCTCGATAGCGGCCTCGAGTCGGTTTTGCTCTTGCAGGACGGTGCCCAGGTTGTTGTGGGGCTGCGCCTCCCCTGGCAGCAGCGGGATGGCCCGTAGCAGACAGTCGGCGGCCTCCTCCAGGCGATCTTGCAGGTGTAGGCAGTGGCCGAGGTTGACGAGGATCCGCCCCTCCTGCGGCGCCAGGACAAGAGCGCGGCGAAACCAGGCTTCGGCTTCTGCAAGCTGGTTGTCGAATAGGAGGGCATTGCCCAGAGCTGCCAGCGCATAAGCCTGAGGAGGTTGGGCCGCTGCCGCCTGTCGCAGCACTGCAATCGCCTGCTCCCGTTTCCCCAAAGCCAGCCAACAACTGCCCAACCGGAAGAGCAGTTGCCCGTCGTTAGGGGCAAAGGCCAGCCCCTGCTTGTAGGCGCGCGCCGCCTCCTCCGGGTTGCCCAGCAGCATCCAGGCATCGCCCAGCTCCTGCCAGGCCGGCACCCAATCTCTCCGTAGGTGCAGCGCCAGTTGCAAAGGGGTCAAAGCTTGGCGGGGATCCCCCATCTGCAGATAGAGGGATCCCAGCAACGCCTGGGCGGCGAACAGGTGGGGATGGGCCCGGGTAAGCTGCCGGCAGAGGTGCAGTGCTGTCTCCAGATCCCCTGCTTGTCGGTGGCGCTCGGCCAGCGCCAGGGTCGCCTCTGGGGAAGGGAAGGGGGATAGACCGAAGCCTCTTCCTAGGCCTTTTGGCCCAGCCGTCTGCCGGTCGCCCTTTCCTCGCCCAAAGCCCTGTGGCACGGTTTTTCCCTTGGTGGATCCCTTTTTTGCCCTTCCCGCCGGTATTCAGCAACAGCGGGACATCTCCCTACTCAGGTTAACAGTTCAGGTGAATAGGACGTTCTTGACAGAGCGTTCCTACCCCCCCGCTCCTGAATCGGGCCATCCTCGGCGCTTGCCTTGCGAGGGCTCAGTTGCGGCGAAACAGGCTGTCTAAGTAAATACGGGCAGCGCGCCGATCCGTGTCTCCGCTCTGGAGCAGGAATAACGAGAGCGCTGCCGTTACGACCCGATCTTGATCCCAATCGGGGTGACGAGAGAGGTAGTTTTTGAGGGTGTCGTGTAGCTCCTCGGGAATTTCGCTCAAAATGCTGACGGTGGGAGAATCCATAGCCCAACCACCTACTCGGGGTTAACAGGGAAACCAAGAAAACCTAAGGAGCCGGCCAAAACCGGGCCTGCCCAGAAGGGAAAAAACAAGCCAACCCAGCTCTCTAACTTGGGTACGCCGGGGGCCGCATCGGCCCCGCCAAAAGCAAGACAGTGTGTAGAAGTTTGCCCCTAGCCCGTCCGGCAGCGGCCAGAGGATACCAAACTGCCCCTTGGCCTTGTCTCAGGCAGGAGAAGGGATAGAGTTTTTGGGCAAAGGGTTCTTTGCCTCTGAGGAGAGCTGCCAGGAAAATCTCCCCCTCACCTCAGGTGCGGCTATTCTGCCCTCTGCCCCATGGGGGGTGTCAATCCTGGGCAGCGGCTCCAAGTTTGTTCAAGCCCGCCGCCGGCTTTGATGCCATCGGCAAAAACGGCGCGATCCCGTTGCGTTTCTCAAGGTGTATCCGTCTGAACTTTCCAGTTTGGACTTTTCCACAAAAACCCTCGCTGCCGTTTCCTGAGGTCACAGGCCTGTGGAAAACAGGCCTCCTCTCTGTGGAAAGTCTGGGGAAAACCTGTGGATTTCTGAGAAATCTAAATTTGTCCAAAAATTTTTCTCGCGAGCCCCCTCAGGGCCACTCGACCCGGTAGCGCAAAAACAGCTCCTTAGAGCCACGGTGGCACTCCAGCAGCTCCAGTTGGGGCGGGGATCCCTGCAGCTGCCAGCCCTCGATGCTGGCGGGCGCATCGGCATACCCACTCAGCAGCACCGGCGCCAGGGTCACCCACAGCTCATCCAAGGCCCCTGCCTGCAAAAACGCCCCCAAAAGCCGGCCCCCGCCCAGCAACCCCACCCGTTCGATGCCCAAACTGCGCAGGCGCGCCAGCCGTGCCGGCAGATCCCAATCGGCAGCCACCCAGATCTCTTCAAAGCCGGTTCGGTTCTGCCAAAGCCGGGATCCCTGGGGAGTTGTCCACAGCCAACGGGTGAGGGGCTGGCGAAAAAACGGCAAATCCTCAGGAATCTCCCCGCTGCCGGAGCAGATGATCGTCAGGGGCTGAGGGGAGAGGCCCTGCTGGAGTCGGCGTTGGATGAGCTCGGGATCCCGGATGCGCAGGCTGGTGCCGTAGGCCCGCAGCGTGGCCGCCCCCATGATCAAAGCCTGTTGCCGGGCAGCTTGGGTTTCCAGGTGCTGGTGGTCTTCGGCGCTGGCGAAGTGGGGCCTTTGCCCGCGGTGGGTGGCGATCCTGCCGTCCAGACTCTGGGCCAGGATGGCAACCACGTGAGGACGAGCTGTTTTCAAAGGCAACTCTCGAACAATTGGCCAGAATGGAGTTAGAAGTTGTCGCCCCGGCTGCCGCTTCGGTTCTGGGGTCGCCTCAGCCGGATAAGTATGCTCGGGACATTCCAATCTTCCACCATCCGCATCGAGGTCGAGGCCAGTTCCTCGACCTTGCAGCGCTGCTTGACCGAGGTGGGGCTGTTGCAGCAGTGGCTCTGGCCGCAGCAGTTGCAGGGATCCCTGCCCGCTAGGCTGGAGCTGGGCAGCACCTTTGCCGTCCAGTGGGGCCCCGTCTCGATCACGCACCAGGTGGAAACCCTGCTGCCGAAACGGCTACGCCTACTAATGTGGGGCGGAGCCGATGGCTACTGCGACTGGATGTGGGGCAACGGCTGGGTACAGCTCCGGGTTGAGGCCGTCTCCCTCCTGCCCCTTGGACTGGGGCAGTTGCTGCTCCTGAGGCAGTTGCAACAGTTTGCCCGACGCCAAGAACAACAGCCCTCCTGAGCAGGAATTAACCAAAGCGGGCGCTGCAATAAAATCCGTGGATCCGCGGTTTATCGAGCTAACTTGTAGGTTTAAATCTCCCTTCCTCAAGGGTTTTCTGCTACGAGAGATGTACTAGATTTACTAGTCACAGCGAAGGAGCCCGATGAACCCTCCCCTAGCTGCAGCCGACCAGGAAAAGTTTGAGATCCGTTTGGGGGAAGCCCTCAACAAAGCGGGGTTGCTCACCCCCGCCCAGTTGGCTCAGGCCATGTGGGAAAAGGCGGATAACCCCTTGATGTTGGGGGAGCTGTGCATGCAGCACGGCTGGGTTGCCCCGCAAGATCTCTATCCCTTTATCCCGGTCGAGTTGGTGCGCATCGGCGAGATCCTGGTGCTGCATGGGTATCTGGAACTGGAGCACGTGTATCAAGCTTTGCTTCAGCAAAAGCACCACCCCGAGCGCAAGTTGGGGCAGATCCTGGTGCAGCAGGGCTGGGTGCAGCCCCACTGGTTGGAGTGGGCCCTCGACAAGCAGCAGCAGCTCCGGCGACGGCGAGGAGCTGCCAACAGTTGGGAAGTGATGCTGGAGCAGTGGTCCACCATTCCGGATCAGCCCCCCCTCTACGCTTCGCCGCTGCAGGTGGCGCAGCAAGTTCACAAAGCTACCGCGCAATACCAAGCCCAACTGGAGCGCTACCAAGAGCAGGTTGCCGCCCTAGAAGCGCAACTGGAGCGGGAGCGACAGCAGCTCGTTGAGTCTCAATCCCGCCAGCAGCAGCAGCAACAGCGCATTGCCGAGTTGGAAGCCCAACTGGCGGCTCAAATCCAGCAGGGATCCGAGCAACACAGGGCTGCCCAGCAGCGCATTCAGGAGTTGGAGGAGCAGCTCCGAGCGCAGCAAGATCGGGGATCCGCGCAAGTCCAGGCACTGGCCGAGCAGTTGCAAGCTGCCCAGGCCGAGCTGGAGACCCTGCGGCGCCACTGCCACGAGCTGACGGAATGGCAATCTCAGGCCAAGCTCAAGCTGCAAGAGTTGGGATCCCGGCTGCAGCAGCATCAGCAAGCTGAGGCTCAACTGCGCCAGGCTCTTGAGCACAAGGAAGCCGAATTGGCCGCTCTCAGCCAATCGCTGCAGGAGCAGCAGCACCAGCTTCAAGTGGCCCAATCGACGAAGGCCCGCCTCATTGCCGACCTGGCCCACGCCCGCCAAGAAGCCAGCCAGACCATCCACCGGCTGCGGGGGGAACTTCAGGAAGCCCAGACCCAACTCCAGGTAACTCAAGAACGCCTGCAGGAAGTCCAAGCCCAACTGCAAGCCACCCAAAGCCATCTGCAGTCCACCGAAGCCCAGCTCCAACAGGCCCGAGAGCAGGTGCGCCAGCTCCAGGCCCAAGTGCAGGCCAACCGGACGCCGTCGCCTGCCCCGGCTACCCAAACTGCGAGCGTGGCCGAATCGACCGCAGATGCCGAGCTGCCGCCTCAGGAGTATTTGGGAGAAGAAGATCTGGAAGCGCTGCAGCGGGCCAACCCTTGGGTGCGGCGGATCTTGACCCAGTTGCGCGCAGCCGGTCTCCTCGACAACGCCGGCATCGAAACCGTCCTCCACGCCTGGGAAACAGAGGGCGGCACTTTCACAGACGTGCTGACCCACCACAGCGGCCTCAAGCCGGAGACAGTCAAGTTTTTCAGCGAAGACGGCTACTCTGTCTACCTGGCAGGCGGACGGCACGTGGCCGACTACCTTAAGGCTTCGGGGCTGGTCAGCGCCGCGCAAATCCAGCAGATCCAAGAGCACCTACCCCCTGGGGGATCCCTCTGCCAGGCGCTTGTCGAAGCCGGGATCCTGTCGCAAGCCACCGCCCTCTATTTTGAGCGCCACTTCGGTGGCAAAAAGCCCCGTCGCTCCCTGCGGCAAGAGCTGATGTTGTGAGAGCGGATCGGGGATCCGCACCTCTTTCCCATCTCTTGCACCGGCAAGGGATCCAAAGGCAAATACGGGCTGCCGGCAGACCCCATGCGTCCACTGGAGACTAGGAACTAGAATGGACTCAGAATCAACAGCGACCGATTTTTGGCTGTTGAGAAAGTTGAATGTGACCTAGGTATCCAGATGTTGTCCTGAGTTCTGCTGCTATGACCACGGAAGCTCCCACTCGACCTGCTCAGCAGTCGTCTCCGTCGAGAACCCGGGTTCGCCAGCCCTACCCCCACTTCAAGGTGATCGTCTTGGATGACGATTTCAACACCTTTCAGCATGTTACCGAATGCTTGCTCAAGTACATCCCCGGCATGACCCTGCCCCTGGCACGGCAACTGACCGTGCAGGTGGATGCCGAAGGGCAGGCGGTGGTTTGGGTCGGCCCGCAAGAGCAAGCAGAGCTCTACCATCAACAGTTGCTGCGGGAGGGCCTGACGATGGCCCCCCTGGAGCCGGCCTGAAGCACGAGCTGCTCGTAGCTGCGCTCAACGGCGGCCAGTAGCTCTGCCTGGCCCCAGCCGGCATAGAGGCTGCTGACAATGGCCAGCCCACCCGCCCCCACCCCTTCCTTGACATAGCCCCGCTCGTAGGCCCGGAGGGGGGCATAGCGGCTTTGGGCAAAGCTGAGTTGGGTGGCCAAAAGGGGAACCTCGCCCAGCAGCTCCGCCAAACCCACCGTATTGCCCGAGGGATCCTCGGCCACCCAGCGGGTGGTACCTATGGCTACATTCTCCGGGGGCCAGGGGATCCCTTGCTCTTCCCCCCAGCGCCGCATCAGGGCCAGCACCGCCAGCATTTGGGTGCCGCCCGCCAGCAGCACCGGCCCCCGCTGGGCTGCCGCCATCGCCAGCCCGGCTACAAAAGGCTGCATCGGATCCCCCACAGCGGCCACCACCTCTGGGGCGGTAGCCCTGGCGGGAAGTCTGGCCAATCCCTGCCGGGCCAAGGCCAGCTTTTGGGCGTGGTTACAGACCGGGTGGCTGCTGTTGACCATGCCCTCTGCTTGCCAGCCCAGCCCCAACAACACTGCCAGCGCCGTGGTGGTGCCTCCCGCCACACATTCTCCGATGACGCAGTAGCTCGACTCCAGCCGGGATCCCCGCTCATACCCCTCCTGCCACAGGGATCCCACCTGCTCCAAAGACAGAGCCTGCCCTGTGCTCAAGCAGCGGGCTATTCCCCTGGCGCTGACCGTTTCTGCCCCCGGCAGAGGCTCCGGCAAACCACAGTCGAACACGCGACAGGGGATCCCCAACTCCCTCAGGACGGCGCGGCTGATCACCACCGGTGAAGGATAGCCATCGGGAGAGGTGGGCAGGCGGTGAGAATAGTCCCCCAGCAACACCTCTCCATCGGCAAGGGCCGTGTAGCGCCGCAAGGAGGGCGTGGCGCCGGCAGCCGAGATGCCGGGAATAAGGGCCGTTTCCGTAAACCCCAGGCAGGCCAAAAACAGCGGTCGGGATCCCTGCACCCGTTGGCACCACTGCTGGGCCAAAGACGGCTGCGTATAAGCCTTCACACCAGGAAAGGGGAACATAAGCGGGGCAGACAGGTCAAAACTCCATTCTCCACCCAAGCGAAGGACGGGATCCCGTACTGGCCGGAAAACGGCAGGGACTGCGACCCCCCAACCCGATCGGATAGGATGGGTATACCCAATGCAGTTTATTTAGGGCAGACGAAAGGCCATGAGCTTCTTCGACTCGGAGATCGTTCAAGAAGAAGCCAAGCAGCTGTTTCAGGACTTCCAAAACCTGATGCGACTTGGCGAGCGCTACGGCCAATTCGACCGGGAAGGCAAAAAAATCTTCATCGAGCGAATGGAAGAATTGCTGGAGCGGCAGCGCATTTTCATGAAGCGGCTGGAGCTCTCCGACGACTTTATGGCTCAGATGACCATCAAACAACTGCAAACCCAGCTTGGGGGGTTTGGGCTCACCCTCAGCCAAATGTTCGACCAAATGCACCAAACCCTAGAGCGCATGAAAGCCGAGGCCGACGCCGAGCGCTAACCTTGCTGGTGACCCCTCAGAACGAAAAGGGATCATGTCCTCCTCCCGCCAGACCCGCAGCCAAAAACTGATCCTGGAAGTCTTGAAGCAGAGCTTGCGGCCCCTCTCGGCCCAAGAGATCTTCCTGGAGTTGCGCAATGCCAACCATAGCGTTGGCTTGGCCACGGTCTACCGGGCTTTGGAGGCTCTGCGCAACGAGGGCAAGCTGCAAGCGGTCAACTTGGGAGATCAGCAGACCTACTATCAGGTTTTGCCCAGCAACGGCCACAACCGCCATCACCTCATTTGCACCGAATGTCGGCGGGTGGTGCCTCTGCCGGATTGCCCAGTGGGAGACCTGGAGGAGCAGCTTGCCAGCCGCTACCAATTTGTCATCGAGTACCATGTGCTTGACTTCTACGGCATCTGCGCCGAATGCCGTGGGGAGAGCAGCTCCAACCCTGGCTCACAGCGATCCTCTTGCCTTGAGGCCAAACCGCAATGATGAACTATCTCTGGACGCTGTTAATCGGATTGGCGGGCGCCCTGATTGCAGTCAAGCTGAGGCTGCCGGCAGGAGCTTTGGTGGGTTCGATGGTAGCAGTGGGTTTGGTCAATGTTTGGGGAGCGATCCCGATCCCCACTCCCCCAGCCGGGATCCGCTTTGTCATGCAGGTGGTGCTGGGCATTCTTTTGGGCAGCAAGCTCACCGCCGATACGCTGTTGGCCTTGAAAGATCTGTGGCGACCGGCCCTGCTCTGTACGGTGATTGCGGTGGGCACGGGAGTTTTGTCGGGGTACTTGATCTCCCGTTGGCTGGGGATCGAGCGCCTGACCGCCATCTTGGGCACCGCTCCGGGAGGCATTTCGGACATGAGCCTGATAGCCCTGGACATGGGGGCGCAAGCCAGCACGGTGGTGGTCATGCACCTGGCCCGCCTGATCAGCGTCATCGTGGTCGTCCCCTGGCTGGTACGGCTGCTGATCCAGCCGGGCACCAGCTAGGAACATCCCTAGAGCAGAGACATGGGGTGGGCTAGACTAAGGAGCGATACAGAACTTAACAACTCAACCTCCGCCTTGGAACTTTTCCCTTCTTCACTCACCTGCCATGGCGACGCTGCGGGATCCCCTTGGAGCGCTGCCCTCTGTTCTAACGTCTCCTCTGGCCAAGGCGATTGGTGGCCCCTGCAACTGTATTGGCAGGGGGAGGCAGATCCGCTACAGCCTGAGTTGGTGCAGGTGGATCCTGTGTTGCGCTTGCTGCTTTTGGGGGATGGCTTGACCACCCGCACTCTGGCTGCCTTGACCCAAGAGCCGATTCAGGCCCATCTGCTCGACACGGGCCGGGTCGAGCTGCTGGCAGAGCAGAGCGCCGCCCCCCAGTCCATGCAACGGCTGACCAAGGATCTGGCGCGGCTGGGATCCCCCTTGCTGCGGCGGCGGGTTTGGCTGTGTGGAGCAACCTCTCAGCAGCCCTTGCTCTATGCCACCTCTTGGTGGAACTCCGACCATCTGGCCCAATACTTGCCCCATCCCGATTTGCCCATTGGCCAAAATCTGATCCAAGAAAAACTGGAGACCTTTCGCGAAGTGCGTCGCCTCTACTATGGCGAAGCCGAGCCAGTTGCCCGGCTGCTCAACTGTCGCGGCCCTTTTTGGGCTAGGCATTATCTTTTGCTGCACCGAGGCCAGCCTTTGACTGTTATTTACGAAGTTTTTTCTTCCCGCCTACAGGCCAGGGTCTTGTCGGGCTAGGGCGACATCCAGCGGCGCACGGCTGCGGTGACTGCGGCTGCCACACCCGGATCCGACTGGGCGCTGGCAGAGATGCGGTGATAGTCCTCTGGGGTCAGTTGATGGGCGGCGATGATCTTGGCGGCTGCGGTTTCAAACTGTTGTTCAATTTGCCGACGTTCCTCGCTGCCCTTGGCCTGCTGCAGGCGAGTTTGGGTGGCCGCCAGAAGGGGCTGCACCGCCAGCAGAGCGCGGGCGAAGCGGTCGACCTGCTCTGGGGAAGGCTTCAAGAAGTCTTCAGAAGGGGCGGCTGGGGCCGAGATCCTCCTTTCCGAGGCGTTGCCCGTCTCGGATGTCTGGGGGACGGTGGCCAGGGAGGGATCCGCGTTGCCGGACAACTGAGGGGCGCCAACAACAGCCGTTTTGCCGGCCACATCCAAACCTTGGGCCGGGATGCGAGCATTCCAAAGGGCCAAGCTTGCCAAACAGAGAGCAGCTCCGCTCAAGACAGCGCTCAAGAGGGCCAGCCAACCGGCAGGGGCCACGGTCGGCTGCGGCACCGGCAAAGGAGAAGGCTGGAGGCTGAGATCGTAGGCCCGGCGCTGCCGGCTGTCGCTGAGGACGCGGTAGGCCTGTTGGAGCTGAAGAAACTCTCGCTGGGCCAATTGCCGCAACCCCTCGGGGAGATCGGCAGGCAGACGATCCGGATGAATCTCGCGCACCCGCCGGCGGTAGACGGCTTTGATCTCCTCCAGGCTGGCTTGGGGAGAAAGCCCCAACTGTTGGTAGTAGGTGGGGAAAACAGACGGAGTAGACATGGAAGACTCAGCTAGAAAACCATCGCCTCGGCAAGTGGGGATCCCTCTCTGTCGCCCAGCATATCCTCCCCGTTTCGGGAAAGCTGCTGGCCCATGCGTGGGGGCTTGCGGACAGGCTTTCCAGGGATGATTCTGGGATCCAGAACAACTTTCTCAAGGGATCCCTGTTTAGAAGCCCCAGAAGCGAGGGGATATGGTCTCAGAGCGCCCACCCTGGCAGCAGCGGCATCGACCGGAGCGGCGGCTGAGCAGGTGCAGCGGCAGACCCACCCGCCTGGCGCGGGATCTCCTCACCGGCTGGAGCTGATGCCGCGCCATACCCGACGCGATTGCGATGGGGATCGGGTAGAGGTGGGCCCACAGTTGAACATCTGGGCGGGCGTTTGCAAGTACGAGCTGAAGAACTTGCACGATCCGGAGTTGCAATGGCTGGCCGCCGAGCTGGGCTGCTGGCTGCAGGTTTCGGTCGAGAAGAAGGTATAGCGGTTAATCCAAGTAGGCGCTCAGCTCCTGCTCCAGGGTGGGCAACTGCACCTCTCCTCGTTCCAGCTCCTCTAGGTCTTGCAGTTGCCTGCGCAGGCGGGCAATCCGCTCTCGTAGATACTCTTTGATGCCCTTGGGCCCCAGGCTGAGGCAACTGCGGCAGATCTCGCCGTAGATTTGGCCGCGGTCGTTATAGACCACCGCCAGCAACACCTGCTGCCCCTTTTTTGGGATAGGGGCGGCCCATCCACCGCAGACGATGCAGGGCACCCGGCCATTGCCCCCGTAAATGCTGCGTTCCCAGACAACTCTCACGCGCGGCCTCACTGCAACTTTCGCCCACCAGCATAAAAACTCAGGGGGATCCCTTGCCACCCCGGAGCGCTCGCCAACTCCCCTCTCCCTTTGGGAGAGGGGTCGGGGGTGAGGGCTGGGAGAGGGGCCGGGGGTGAGGGTTGAAAAGGGATCCCTAAAGTCTAGGTGCCAGGCGAGGTGGGCCGAGAGCGATCGATGGTGCGATAGGTGAGGCTGGCCGCTACCTCCAGAGCTTTGGCGGCGTCGCGGAAGTAAAATCCCAGCTCCTCATCCTTTTCGGTGCGGTTGGGTTTATTGAACTTGGCCTTGAACTGCACATTGCAATACATGGCCAACCCCACCAAAACCTCCGACAAACCGTGCTGGTTGATCAGCCGCTCCACATCTGTAAGCAGGCTTTTGATTAGGGCATCGGCTACCGGTTCTGGCAAACTGTCCAGGTCGTGCATCGGGTTTCCTCAGCAAACGAGATGGAGAGCCGGTGGGTCTGGGATCCCGGCTCAACTTCTCCTGATTTTCCTGCATCTTTTTGGGAATGCCCAATCCTGTCGCTAACGCTGCTGCCCCTGCCGGAGCCCCAGGGTAACAACTGGAGGGCTCCCTGGCCGCCTGCTCCAGGCGACGGGCAAGCTCTTTGGAGCCGGGATGCCGCACGCGGTTCAGGTGAAGCAAATAGGCGTACGGCGCATCTGTTTTTGGAGCTTCCCCGCAAGGGACAATGCGAAAATAGGCCAAGCGCAGCGTAGAGTCCAGGTTTGGAGTGGAGCCATGCCGGTAGCTTCTGAATATGCCTTTCCCTTCGAGCACCACCAGAAGTTTTCCCTGGATAACCCCACCATCTCTAGCCCCGGCGTTTCCAAACGGGAATACGTGGCCAGCAGGGTGTTGCAGGGCATGCTCAGCAATCCCCAAACTGCCATTGGCAATCTCTCGCCTGAGCAGCGACAGGCTTTGGTCTACACGGCAGTGTTGTTGGCAGATGAGCTTTTGGCCGCCCTTAGTGCCCAGTGAGGGCTCCCGGCAAGGCTCAGGGCTGACCCAGCCACAGACCGCTAAACCCAAGGGTAAGCAGCGTCAGGGGCAGGCCAAAGCGGAGATGTTCCCCGAACGTTAACACATACCCCTTTCTAGCTGCCGCTTCGACGGTAATTAAATTGGCCACTGCCCCAAACAGAGTCAAGTTACCGGCCAGCGTAGAGCCGGCAGACAGCAACAGCCAGGCCGTCTTTCCCTGCAGCGGGAGCAGCGACTGCAGCAGCAGCACCGCCGGCACGTTGGAGATGAGGTTGGACAAGAGGGCGACAGCGGCCAGCAGCGCCAACGGGGATCCCGCCACCTGCTCCGCCCAGGGCCCCAGACTCGTTCCCCAGCCGGCCAGCAGCTCTCGGGTTGCCCGTGTCAGGATAAACAGCCCGGAGAACATCACCAGCAAGTTCCAGTCCACCTGCCCCAAAAACCGCTCCGGCTTCAGCCGGCGGGTAATCAGCAGCAAGGCCGCCGCCACCAGGGCCGACTCCGCTAGGGGCAGGCCGGCCACAAAGGCCCCAAACAGGCCCGCTGTAATGGCCACGCTCTTGCGCAACAGGGGGGGATAGAGGCGCAGCGGCGTCCAAGGCACCTGGGCGAAGGGCTGCAGCGAGCGCACCTCGGGGTAGTAGAGCCACAGCAGCCCCACCTCCAACAGCAGCCCCACCACGGCAATCGGGGTCATCTGGGCGGCAAACTCCAGGTAGCCGATCCCGGAGAAGGAGCCGATGAGGATGTTCTGCGGGTTGCCGCTCAGGGTGGCTACAGACCCTAGGTTGGTGGCCGCCGCCAAGCCCAAGAGGTAAGGAATAGGGTTCAGCCCCAGCACGGCTGTCACCTGCAACGTGAGGGGGGTAAACACCAGTGCCAGGGTATCGTTGAGGAGAAAGGCCGAGAGCAGCCCGCTGCCGAACACCAGCATGAGCAAAAGGCCAAAGGGACTGCGGCTAACCCGAATCAGGCCCAGCAAAGCTAGCTGGAAGGCGCCGCCCTGGGACAAGCTGGCGTTCACCACCATCATGCTGAGGAGAAAGACAATCGTGGTCGCGTCGATGGCTGCCCAAGCCTCCAGCAGCGGCACTGTTCCTAGGGCAATCAGCAAAGCGGATCCCGCCAGGGCAATCGTGGCCCGGTTCATGCGCAGCCTGGGCAGGGATCCCAGCCCCAGCCCGACATAGCTCAGGAGCAGCACCAGCCAAGACAGCGCTTGTTGCACCTGCCAGCCTCTTAGCCACCCCTAGAACTCGTAGCCAAATAGGCGCGGATCCGCCGGCTGCAAGTCCAGATCCGCCAGGCCGTATTCCGCCCAGCGGCGATCCACCAGACGGGCCACTTGCGGATCCGGGGCAAGCGGTTGCCGCCAGGGGGTGTCGGTTTCCGGGGGGATCTTGGTGGTGGCATCGATCCCCATCTTGCCCCCCAGACCCCGTTTTTCGGTGGCAAAGTCCAGGGCGTCAAAGGGGTTGTCCGGCAGAATAAACACATCCCGCTGCGGATCCACCCGCGAACACAGGCACCAGAGCACCTGCCGCGGATCCCGCACATTGATGTCCTTGTCCACCACGATGACGAACTTGGTGTAGCTAAACTGGGGCAAGGCGCTCCAAAAAGCCAGGGCCGCCCGCCGCGCCTGGCCGGGATAGGCCTTGTCGATGGACAGAATCGCCACCTTGTAGCCCAAGCCCTCCATGGGCAAAAAGAAATCCACGATCTCCGGCACCTGCTGCCGCAGAATGGGGGTGTAAATGCGGTTCAGGGCCAGCGCCATCATGTCGTTTTCTTTGGGAGGCTTGCCGCTGAAGGTGGTGAGGTAGATGGGATCGCGGCGGTGGGTGAGGCAGTGGAAGCGGATGAGCGGAGCTTGCTCGTTGCGAGGGCCGTAGTAGCCGATGTGATCCCCGGCAGGGCCGTCGGGGGCCACCTCCCCTGGCGTGATGGTGCCCTCCAGAACAATCTCGGCGTGGGCCGGCACCTCCAGATCCACCGTCTTGCAGCGGGCCAGGTGTAACCCTTCGCCGGCGTAGAGGCCGGCAAACAGCCACTCCGACAGATCCACCGGCAGGGGCGTAGCCGCCGCCAGGATCACGGCGGGATCCACCCCGATGGCCACTGCCACTTCCAGCTTCCGGCCCAGGGCCGCCGCCTTGCGCAAATGCCGGGTGGCCCCCCGCACCGACAGCCACTGCACCGTCATCGTGTTGCGGCTCTGGAGCTGCAGGCGGTACACCCCCACATTGGGAATGCCATTTTCCGGGTCTTTGGTAACCATCAGCCCCAAGGTCAGCACCCGCCCGGCATCGCCGGGATAGACCCGCAGCAGGGGCAGTTGGGTGAGATCCACCGCCTCACCCAGCAGCACCACCTGCTGACAGGGGGGGAAGAGATCCCGGCTGGGTCGAGCTTGGAAGACTCGGAACAGCGCCTGCCCCAGCTCCAGGGCCTGGGCAAAATTTTTGGGCGGGCGCGGCTGGTAGAGCAAGGCCAGTTTTTTCCCCAGCTCCTCCAGCTCCCGCGGCTGCTCCATCCCCAGCGCCCAGCAGATGCGCTCCACCGTGCCCAAAACGTTGATCAGCAGGGGCATCGAGGATCCCTTCACCCGCTCAAACAGCAGCGCCGGCCCCCCGCAGGCCAAGAGGCGATCGGCGATCTCGGCAATTTCCAGGTCGGGATCTACTTCTGCTGAAATGCGGCGAAGCTGGCCACGGGACTCCAGCAGGGCGATGAAACGGCGCAGATCTCTGGGCATGAAGGGAGCACTCGCGGGGATGAGGATCTCGCTAACTTACTTGTCGCGGCTGAGGGCCAGGCCGCTCATGAAAGGCTTTTGCAGGGCAATGAACACCACCAGCGGCGGAATACTGGCGATGATCGCCCCCAGCATCATGGGGCCATAGGAGGCGGAACTATCCAGGTTGAGCAGGGATTGCAGCCCCACCTGCACCACCTGCCGCTCCCGGCCTTGCACGATCAAGCGGGGCCACAGGTACATATTCCAAGCGTAGACGAAGTGAATCACCGCCTGGGCTCCGATGGCGTTCCAGCTCAGGGGGATCAGCACCTGGGTGAGAAACTGCAGCGGGTTGGCCCCGTCCAGTTGAGCCGCCTCCGCCAGCTCGCGGGGGATGTTGGAAAAATGTTGGCGAAACAAAAACGTCGAGGTGGCGCTGGCCAGAAAGGGCACGATCAGGGCGTAGTAGGTGGATCCCCAGCCCAGGTTGGTGACCAGCCGCAGCAGAGCGATGATCAGAATTTCTGTGGGCATCATCAGGGTAATGAGCACAAAGCCGAAGGCCAGCCCCTTGCCCGGAAAGCGAAAGTAGACAAAGGCCAGCCCCGCCAATAGTGACAAAACCGTTTTGCCCACCGTGATGGCCGTGGCCACGATGGCGCTGTTGACCATGTAATGGCCTAGGTGACGCGCCACCATCACCTGCTGCCAGTTAAAGGCCAACGAGGAGCCAAAGGTCAATTGATAGCGAAATACCTCGGCATTGTTTTGGGTGCTCACGATCAGCGCATACAGCACCGGAAACCCCAGCGCCAAACAGGCCAGCCACAGGCCTAGGTGAACATACCAGCGCTCCGGGATCCAGCGCCGCCAGGACAAGGGAGAAGCCTTTTGGCGCACGGGGCTGGGCTGGGCGGTTAGCGACTGCGGATCCTGCAACAGTTGAGCCATGACACCTCCAGGCAGGGGACGCTTTTGCCCTCTCTGTTGAGGATAATTCGTCAGGGTTAACCCCAGGCTAAAAAGGCCGATCTGACCTGGGTTTCCAGCTTGGCGGGTACTTTTACCGACAAGAGGAAAGGGGTAGAGTAGAACAGCAGTGTCTAGAAGAGGATCCCATGACCCGAGGCTTTGGTCCCTTCGGCAAAATCCAAGAAGCCCTCAAGAAGGCCCAAGAGGTGCGCGACGGCGCTCAAAGGCTGCAAAAAGAGCTAGAAGAAATGGAGATCGTCGGCGAGGCCGGCAATGGGCTAGTGAAGGTGACAGTGAACGGCAACCAGGAGCCCCTCAAGGTCTCTCTGGATCCCCAAGTGCTCCAGGAGCCGGTGGATGTGGTGGAGGACTTGCTCCTGACGGCGATGGTGAACGCCTACACTCAGTCCGCCGAGACGATGCGCAAGCGCATGGAGGAGCTGACCGGAAACATCAGCCTGCCGGGGTTGGGGTTGGGCTGATCCCGGCCAGCCTGGCTTCCTATGTACACTCGCCCTTTGGCTCGCCTGATCGAGGAGCTGCAGCGCCTGCCCGGCATTGGCTCCAAAACAGCTCAGCGCCTGGCCTTGCACTTGCTCAACCGGCCTGCTGGCGAGGTCGAGGCCCTGGCCAAAGCCCTGCTGGAGGCTAAGCAAACCGTTAAGCATTGCTCCATCTGTTTTAACTGGTCGGCGGAGGATCCCTGCGAGATCTGTCGCTCGCCGCAGAGGGATCCGTCGACCTGGTGCGTAGTGGCCGATGTCAAGGATCTCATCGCCATGGAGCGCACCCGCGAGTTCAAGGGCCTTTACCACGTTTTGGGGGGTCTGATCTCGCCCATGAACGGGATCGGGGCCGAGCAGTTGCGCATCCGCGAGCTGGTGGCCCGGGTGGCGCGGGAGAAGCCCCAAGAGCTGATCTTCGCCCTCAGCCCTAGCGTGGAGGGGGAGGTCACTATGCACGTGGTTAAAGATTACCTGAAGCCGGTTGCCCCCGGCCTGCGCATGACCCGTCTGGCCTTTGGCCTGCCCATGGGATCCGAGTTGGAGTATGCCGACGAGGTTACCCTGGCCCGTGCCCTAGAAGCGCGGCAGGAGTTTTAGGCCCAGGTAACTGCGGGCTGGGCTTGCCCAGAGCAAGGTGTCCAACCCTGAAGTTGTTGCTAAGGTGAGGACCACGGGTCTTGTCATGGGATCCCGGCACTTACC